>JACCDN010323577.1_pt1 | contig 129848 bp, 125 predicted proteins | sample 7441691 | NCBI WGS metagenome assembly JACCDN01 (sample SAMN15323439, study PRJNA562643) | freshwater metagenome | isolation source: river surface water | place: USA:Blue River Watershed | collected 2017-08-16 | reverse complement strand
CTGCACAGCTTTATAACCTAGTTTAACTTTCTTAATAAAATTATCCATAAAAAACACTGCAAATTCATCTGATTTATCTGTTTCCTTGATTGCAACATATTCTCCATTAAATCCTTTTCCTGCTTTAAACATTTCTCCCCTGAAACGAAATGTTCCATCCGTAGGGTGAATCTTTTTGACAACTCCTTCCTCATATTCGAAAGCTATTGGTTTTTCTGAAAACTGTTTAGAGCTGACACGATATACATGACTGGGTGTTTTACCACCGAGTGCCTCATGAGGTCTTTCATAATTATATTTGTGCTTCCAAGCATTGAAGACGCCTTGTATCTCATTAGACTTATAGCTTCTTTGATGAAGTACTTCGAGCTTTAGAGTACGATGAAATCGTTCATCTTTTCCATTAGTCTGAGGATGAAAGGGCGCGGAATGAGTAATTTTAATCCCTAGCTTCATAAGCCATATTTGAAGCGAAGTATAGCTTGTTAAATCTGCGCTACCCCAAGGATTGCCATTATCTACATTGATTTGATTAGGTAAACCAAATTCCATGAAAATAGTCGTTAAATGACCTTTAACTACTTTAGAAGTCTCATTTTCACAGGCTGTTAATGAAATGGAAAATCTTGAACAATCATCTAAAATTGTGAGTGGATAACAGCGTTTGCTCTCCGTCACAAAGCTCCCCTTGAAATCCATTTGCCATAAATCATTGGGTTGTTCACGTTCAAATCTTATGCGTGCGGGCTTAGATTTATTATTTTTTATAACTTCACAGTCATGCCTTTTGAGAACTCGAGCAAAGGTAGTATGTGATGGTACGTCAGCCATCTCCTGAACGTGAAGCAAATAATCTCGTAGCTTCCTTGGTCCCCAATACGGATGCTCATGATGCAACATAACAATCCGCTCTTCTAAATCACCTGAAAGCCTGTTAGGTTGTATACGAGGCTCTTTACTTTGATTACTTAAAGAGGATAACCCACCTTCATAATACCGGGATAACCACTTGTATGCTGTTTTGCGACTAATTTTAAATGTCTTACATATCTCACTTACATTTACATCAGGCAATAAAAGTTGTTCTATTAATCGTTGGCGCTGACACATAACACTTTCCTCATTCCATGGCAAAACCATCCCCTTTTCAGTTTATGATTTTGCCATTTTAAGTGTTACCTATCTCCCGTTCCAACTGTTACCTATGTGTCTTAGCTATACAACAGGCGGGGATGACAGAATTTGTTTCAATTTCATGGGGATACGTAAGTGAGCATCGATGACAAGTGAACAGAATGCTCTTGCCCTGGGATCCCTATACTATTATGTCACTAGACCCTATTCATTACAGTTGTCCCTGCAATTTCACGACCGTAGTCCGTAATCTCACTCTCTACACAAATAACGCCTTTTTTTGCTTTTAATATCTCTATGACTTTGTCTTTATTGCTTAAACTAATATCAAGCTCTTGTTTTCGTCCACCACGGCCGGAATATTTAGTTAGTGAAATCAAACCTCGTAAATCATCTTCATCAAGCTCAGAACCATCTGTTTCAATAGTAATAGTAACACTATTTGGCATATCATCTATCTGTTGCTCTATGGTTTCTGCCAAGCCATCAAGACCTGTCCTTCGCATTGCAGGGCGTAGTACACTATACGCATACGCATACAACCCTATAATGATAGCCGCACTGATCCCCCCAGCTACCAGCGCTGGAAGCACGAACGGATTAATCGCGAGATTCACCATCAAGCTAGTGACAATCAACCCGAGTAATATACCAACCACCGCGGTGGTTGCACGGATAGTGAAATGGCAAAAAGCATTCGTATTGGGTGAGTTTCTGAAAATTTCATCGTATTTCGCAGCCAAATGCTTGTGTATCACGTTTGCTGGTAACAACCCCAGTAGACTTCCCACCACGATAGGGAGTATAGGTGTAGCAAACACACCGGTGGTTGAGATAACCCCAGTAGAATAGGATGAAGTCACGAAACCTACCGCCAAGCCAGCAAAGCTAGCGACCTCTTTTTTGTTAAAAAATGATTCTGAACGCTGACGCATAATTTCTCCGGATTCAACTGTATTAAAAAAATGCATTTTATGTGATTTCAAAGCTTTAATCAATCTTTATCGAACTATTGGTTTTTTTAACAAATAACATATAGGGTCTGTTGACAATTCATCATCAGAAACTCTACCTCCCGCGAACAAGCCTCGTGACCTAGGAGTCTGAATTGTCACCCCTAATATTGTATCTATTCCCCACAATTCTTGACGCTCGGAGAAACATCCACTCTCTCGGCAATCAAAGTATACCCGCCACTCCCAAATTGAATACACCGTGCTATACGGGTGATCGTCGCGACGCTCACCCCTGTTTGTTCATGAATAGTTCGATAAGGAACCTTCGCTTGTAAAAGCGGCACCACTTGCCAACGGTCAGCCATCGCTTCCAATTCTGCTGGCGTGCATAAATCAGTAAAAAAACGCAATCCTTCATCTGCGTTTTGAATCAGTGTAATAGCTTGTATCAAAGCATGGATTTTGGCATCTCGGCTTTTCATGAGGATTTTGTCTGCTTGAAAGAATAGGCGAATAGTATACCGTTACGCTAGGGCTATTGCATCTCCTTATCTACCCGCAGACTCTTAAGAAGCAACAATTCCGCATAATCATAAGACATATAAAAATTGCCCCAATCCCCTACCCAAGAACTCCAAGAATTTCGCAACGTAAACAATCCCTGATGACGTTGACCAGCATGATCTTTGACTACCGCCAGATCATCGTAACCCGTAATCACCATAGCATGCCCAGCAATTTTTTTGGAATGCAGTAGATCTTGGGCAATCTCGTGAGTCAGTACCCAGGTATCATCTGTGTAGTGGTAAGTTCCCGTTGCACCTGAGTTGCCTAAATCAACTCTGGGCAACAATGCGCTGACCACAAGACGTGATCCTGCATTCAAAGCCTCTTTCATTTTTTGCAGCATCACAGGATCAGCCTTACCAAACCGCTTAGCTCTATATATAAAATGCCAATTAACCTTGTGACCTATCGGAAGCATCCTATGCTGCGCATATTCTTCTGGCGACATGCCATTAGTAGGTGTAAAAAAATAGGCAGGATACAGCCTAGAACCCGCACAACCATAGAGATGTTGATTTGTGATATTCATCACACCGTATTGCTCAATTCGTTTGGTTACTACCTCTAGATTAGATCCATCCCAACCACTTTTATCTTGAGCCTCTGTTTCCAAATAATTACCCAATTGTAAGAGACATAATTGACTAATATGATCCCCTCGCTTGAGGGCCGCATCCAGCGCAGCCGTCACGGCAAAAACCGTACAAGAACCATGTATGCCTTGATCTAAAACTGGAACATTCGCCATCCCTAATTGTACTTTCTTGGGTAAAGAGTTGTTTAAATTTTGAATTTGTCGATCGCTCTGTTCTAATCGACGCGTCACCTGCTGATAAGAAAGCTCTTGGATTTCGGAAGGCAATTCGTATTCTAAAAGTTTGATATCCTTAAACCCATTAGGATAAAACTTATTCGCATGCGTCACAGGAATTTGCTGCTGATAAGTTCCCGTAATAGGTAATTCTTCAGCAAACACATTGGCTGCAATCAGAAGCAGCATGAAACAAATGAGCAACAGTTTATTCATCTTGCCATTAAACGAATATTGTGAGTTATATTTTATCACAAAAGAGGGATTAAAACTAGTGCAAAAAAAATCCAGAAAGGACTAACCCAAACTTCGAGGTCGAGGAGGATTTAGCCTTTCATTAGTGAGTTTAGATAAGAAAATGACCGCATTAAGTATTGACGTGTCGATGTATGGATGACTGAGCCCCCGCTTTCTCGGGGCTCAGTATTAATGTGTGGCTATTTACAAGCAGATGGGCGATATTTCGATTTCAATGTTCCGCCGGTACATTTCCAAGTTATCTGGCCACCAGCTTGGCAAGTCGGTTCTAAAATAATAGTCCCATCACCCGCTACAGGCGTATAAAGAATAACCACATTCCCAGTTTCTTTTTCTATCGTGATGGATGATACATTTTCTGTGGCAGCTGGGCTCTGAAATCCTGTACCAATGTCTTTTCCAACATGGCAATTATTTCTAATCATATTTTCAGATACTGCAAATTTACCAGCGATTCCCAAAGAATACCCTTCTGCCACTCGAGCTTTGATCACATGGGTTTGATAAGCAGGAATAGCACATGTCGCCAATATCCCAATAATCACCACCACAACCATTAATTCAATCAAGGTAAACCCTTTCCATTTTTGCATAATTCCTCCAAACCGATTCCTAATAAAGATGTGAGTATAAAACCTGGCAGATTTAATGTACACTACAATATCATTTTTAGACTGTTACCCAATTTATGTCCCAGCACGTCACCAACCGCTACGAGCGAATCCATGCGCTTTTGCAGCAACATTTCAAACCTGAGTTGATTGACTTGGTTGATGAATCGTATAAACACCAAGTACCTCAAGGCTCAGAATCCCATTTTAAACTGACATTGGTTTCCATAAAATTTACAGGCCAGAGTCGTATAGAACGTCATCGGCTCATAAATACTGTGGTCAATCCAGAAAGACAAACAGGTTTACATGCGCTCAGTCTTGCTTTGTACACACCAGAGGAATGGGCAGCGCAGCCAAAGCCCCTAAACAGCCCACCTTGTCATCACAAAGAGTAGTCGCGCCGGAGAAATCACATCCCATGCATCCTAATTTGGCGTAGGTTTCTTAGTATCTGCATAGGTCTGTAACTCTATTTCAAACTGCTGCGCCATAGGATAAAAACTGAACAATGCATTGGTTAAGTCAAGGCCAAAACTCAGTGTTTTTTTATGATCAGTTGGGATCGTTTGAATCGCTTGACACCATTTTCCCATCAAATCACGCTCAGCTTGCATTTTTTCATTTTGAAAATCATCACTGGCAGGATCCGAACCGTTTTTTTGTAGCGCGTTGATCCGTTGATGGCAAACTTGCAAAGCCATCACCAAATCCGCATGCAAATCGTTTAAAAAATTAATGGTTGATGGTCGGAGTTTTGAAGAGGTTGAGGCATCCACTCTTAGGTCGATTTGCGTGCGGAGCCGATTACACATAAAGGATAGTTCCGTTAATGTTTTGTTTGTCGTTACCATATCCCGAGTAAAACAACGTTTGGTTTGTTCCTCAGTTTTCTGTGTCGTATTAAAATGTGAAAACCCTCTTAAGGCGGTGATTGCTTGGTTATGCATCTCATACAAATCATCAATTTGCCGAGAATGCGCGTGATCAAACTGAAAAAGCTCGAAATTTTCCCCTTCTGCTTTCAGCCATACATTTTTTACCAACAACAACAAAAGACCCAATCCTGTTGCAGCAGCTGCAAAATTCAAAAGCAAATTCCTCGTATCCCAATCATTAGCAAAATGAGCTCGTGTATCGTTTATAGCGAACGTCCATTGATCCTCTAGAGTCTTGACTTCGGCTAACAGCTCTATTTGGGTATGCCGTGATTGAGGATGTTGTTCTAAGTTTACCCGTTTAATTTCAAATTGCTGCAATGACTGAGTCAACGTTTTATATAATTTATGCAAATGTTTGCTTTCCTCACACCATGCTTTAGTCCGATACGAGCCTTTATGGACCATTTGCAATTGAGCCACTCTGGCTCCCAATAACAGCAAACTATAATCTAATTTTGCTAGAATTGATAAATCATGGGCAAATTGCTCTGCACCTTCCATCAGGTGATCTTGAAATTGGAAATGATAAGGATCAGCTTGGTGGCGAAAAAGTTGCGCGAAATCATATTGCAACCAAGGGTTATCCGTCCCACGCACAGCAGCTAAAAATTCTGGAATCTTCTTTTTATGAATCAATTGTTGATGTCCATCACAATCGATGTACTCCAGACCCTGTTTCGTATAGACCGCAACGTCCTTTCCTGGTACTTTATATCCCAAGATCATATCCGAAGATGCGCGATCTCCAGCGATTTCTTGGTATTTATTAATTCCAAATAGTTTGTTATTCAAAATTTTTGACCAAATTCAGAGCATAATACTTTATAATAGGCAAGAATTTCTTTTTTATCAAATGGAATAAGGTATAATTCTTTCCCCACATGGCAGTGAGCCAGTCCCTAACCTTGAATGAGCATTGATTATGAAAAGACAGTTGTCCGAAAAAATCTCGGTTTTTGCACTGGTTATGTTAATCACAGGCGCCATCGACAGTGCACGTAATTTACCTACCACCGCCTTGTTTGGCTCCTCATTGATTTTTTTCTTTATTTTATCGACCATCATGTTTTTGGTGCCTATCGCTCTGGTTGCTGCCGAATTATCAGCTGCCTGGTCAGAAGATGAGGGCGGGATCTATTCTTGGGTCCGTCATGCATTTGGTCCCTATTGTGCTTTTTTCACCATATGGCTGCAATGGATCAATACCATTGTTTGGTATCCAACCATTATTTCATTTATTGCAGGGACATTGGCCTATTTGATCAACCCCGAATTGGCCCAAGAAAAGTGGTATATCCTTGCAGTAATTTTGACGGTATTTTGGTCGCTAACCTTGCTTGGGTTATCTGGGATCCGTTCTTCCGCCCGGTTTGCCGGCATTTGCGCTATTCTCGGAATGCTCTTACCCATTGGAGTCCTCATTGTTTTCGCAATCTTGTGGGTGGCAAGCGGTAAACCGATGGCCATTCAATTGGATTGGGAACACATCATTCCCCATTTGGATAAAAGTCAATCGTGGGTATCCTTAACAGCCATTATCACCTCTTTTCTAGGGATGGAACTCGCTGCCGTGCATGTGCGAAATATCGACCAACCGCAACGAAACTTTCCCCGGGCAGTGTTTTTTTCCGTGATTTTAATTGTGGCAACCATGCTTTTGGGATCGTTGGCCATTGCTATCATTTTGCCTAAAGAACAAATTGGTTTGGTACAAGGAATTCTTCAAGCCTTCGCGTACTTTTTTAATTATTATCATATCGGCTATTTGATGCCAGTCTTGGTCCTGACTTTGTTGCTGGGAAGTTTAGGCAGCATGATCAATTGGATCATTTCACCAGCCAAAGGGCTATTAATGGCCGCCGATCACGGTATCTTGCCCAAATGGTTACATAAATTAAATCGTCATGGAGTTGCATACCGAATTTTACTCACCCAAGCCATTCTGGTGACCCTCATCTGCAGTATCTTCTTATTGCCGGAGTCCATTAACCAAATTTATTGGTTGTTCACTGCTTTGAGTACCGAGCTCTATGTATTGATGTATGTCATGATGTTCTGTGCAGCTATGTGGCTTAAAATAACCCAAAAAAAACGTAAACGTCCTTTTGCTATCCCCGGCGGGAAAATCGGTTTTCATCTGGTATGTCTTGTAGGCTTAGCAGGCTGCATTGTCGCGTTAATTGTGGGCTTTTTTCCCCCGCAAGAAGCATTAGCAATGGGTGACGCGTCCCAGTTCCGCGTTGTATTTACCAGCGGAATTGTCATCATGATTTTGCCTGCGCTGCTCTTGATTGGGTATAAGAAGAAGAAACAATCCAAAATGACCACCTATATAGAAAATCGGTAAAATTTAACTAGGACGTGTTTACAATTCATCCGCGGCACGTAGGCGTCGGGGAGGAATTGTAAACACGTCCTATGCAAAAAAAGCTATATTTGCACTATATTTAAATACATCATGTCTTCCTGTGTTACACCAAGATTTTGAATCTACTCACCGTGCCTACAGTCAAGGCTTGCGCCTGCTGAACGAGGCTCTTTACATCGTGTCTCCTGGCTTGATACATCAGAAAAAATATATGACATCTTACGCCCAAATTTGAGCTTGTCTATTCAAACTATAATATTTGACAACTTTATGGACTCAACCTAGTGTTTATATAAGCGCACTTAAATTTTAATAAAACCACTATTAAAATAAAAGGATCAAATCAATGCCTAATGGATCTGGATTTATAGAAAACTTAGCCCATCGATCTGAACAATTCCAGGCGGCCATAAGATATTTTAAAGAGCATCCTGATGAAAAGAAGCTTTCTAGAAAAGAAGAATTGCGTTTATTCAATTCATATATCAAATTAGATGACGGGACAATATTAGCTTTATCATCAACGGCTTTAGGCGGCAGTCTGCTTGGAGAAGGAACTTTTGGTAGAGGGAAATTAGCGATGGATGTGGAGGGTAATTTTTACGCAGTCAAAATAGAAACAACGAATACCGAGATACAGAGACAAGAAACGTCTACGCTCGAAAATTTAGGATTATTAGCACATCCTAAAACCAGCATACAACGAACAGAGTCGAGTGAAAAGCATTATACGACCTTAATTTATTTGGGAAAAAATCTATCCTCTAATTTATACGCAGTTGATCCTGAATATTTACCCAGTTTGGCCAGAAAGATAGCTTGGGCTCTGCATAAATTACATTCCGGGTATTTATCTCAGGACGGCACAGGCTATGCTCATTTGGATCTCAGGCCAGCAAATATCGTTATCGATCACGAAAACCATATTCATCTGATTGATTTTGGTTCTTCCAGTCCATTAACCGATCAAATTTATGGCGCATGCTTTACTACCTCACTATATGCACCTGCAACCTACGCGGAACAACAATGCACCGAAGCAGAGTACGAAGCTATAATTGGTCCCAGACTCTTGGAGTTAGGCCCCAAAAATATTGACTACTTTGCATTAAAAAGAACACTATATTTGCCTACTCCTGAAAGATCGCAAGATCCAAGTGATCATGGTTATTGCTTGTTTTCAAAAAGAGATTTCGCTGCTCTCTCTGAGTCACTAAAAGACATGATAAATACAACTGACGTAGAAAAGGCGATGTCTAGAAAAGATGAGGATACGGCCCTCAAAATAGCGATTACTTTTTTAGCCCTAGAATGCGATATAGATATTGATACACTGGAGGCATTAAGCACCGAAGAACAAGAACACATATGCGACATAGCAAGTCGATACTCTGTGCCAGTTTGTGAAGATGATGATGCAGAAATGCATCAGAATCACGCAGATATGAAGGCAGAGATTCACAGAGTTTTAGACGAAAAAAACCACAGACTTACAAACTATTGACCCGAAAAACAAGCTCTTCCTTTAAGGTCTGTTGACTCTCATTCAAAATCACGCATCACCTAGAGCAGACAGAATTGATAAACTGATGGATGCTACCCTACTTGCTGTTCCACCAACTGACTACCGTAGCCAATGAGAGTTTCACCCCTATTTAGAGATTATTTGGCCTGAAATTTTACCATGAAAATCCTTATTCTGGTTTTTTCAATGTCCAATGAACTTGCAGAGGAAAGGTTGTGATATGCTCAGCTTTCGCTTGCATATTTTTTTGTGAGCTAACCGCCGTCCGCATTTCTGGAGAAGTAACAAAACTGTCTTGAAAGGGTGATATACTGGTGAATAGCGTTGCTTCTTGATTGTCTGCACAGTGGTACGTAAGCAGCAACATTTTGTCTTTGCGAACTCCAAACCTAAGCTGTGCGTCTGAACGCATGCTGAACTCAAGCGTTTGGTCGCGAAATATTACATCCGGTAACTGACTACCCTCGGAGATTTGACCATAAAGCAATGTTTTTTTTGTAAGGACACAATCCGCATCAGTCGCATTAGTGATTTTAATAATAGCTTGATCATCATATGCCAACAGAGGGCTTGAACATAGAAGGAAGCAAACCAATAATATTTTTTTCATTTTATTTATCTCAATGATTAATACAGCAAGGTCCAATGAATTTCAGGGGAATCCTTGGCCCACCAACCTGGCGTACTAGTAGTAAACTTTGCATAGATAGTTTGTGCATCCAACACTTTGCCACCTACTTTAAGCGAAACATCAAAAAACCCTTGGTCTGTAAACAATGTAATCTCTTGATTATCACCACAAGAATAGGTCAATAGAATGATTTTATCTTTAATAGCAGAAGTTGTTATCACCATAAAACCGCTATCCCCCAAAGGGTAAGCAGTTCCCGATCTCATAAAAAATGTTGCTGTTTGATCAGGGCGGATCGTAGTAGGGATTACTGAACCATCGGAGACATATCCAGATAAAATGGTTTTCTGTTTTAATATACAATTTGCAGTGCCGCCATTAGTAATATCAATTTTGAATTGCTCGGGATTAGCAAAAATGGCCGTGGAGCATAATAACAAAGTATACAATACAAGATTTTTCAGAGGATGCTCCAAGTGAACCCATACCAACAAGTCACTTATAATACATGATGATTATAAACAACTCAATAATTTAACCTCTGTATATGAAAATAAATTTGATCGAACCACGGATTATCTGAGACTTGATAAGGGATTTTCCTTGGAATGGCGTGAGCACGCAATGATTGTTTGGGATAATTAAAAGCAAGTTGGTAACGAGCCCAGTGATCAGGACCGATATTCACGATGGGTGACATGTCCCATGGGATGCATAAGATACAATCAAAAAAACCATGTTACATTTTATCGTAACATGGTTTTATCTTAGGTAGGACGTAAATGCAATCTAGGGTCTGTTGACATTTGGTGGCAGACCCTATTATTCATTAATGTAATTTTTTCGATTTGCTAAACAATTTCTCTACATAAAGCGCTAACTCATGATCGGACATAAACACTACGTTTTTTTGTACAATCATTTTAATCAACTCTTTAGTATGCTTATTCATATGCTTGAATAATAATCCCTCCATACGGGCAGGAATGATGATGGTCACATCCTCATAAGCATGCTTATTACGACCTTTATCTAAATGTCGCGCAATATCCCGTGCAAATTCATCAATAGATTGTTCAACAGGATCCACTTCAGAAAACGCACCGCGACGATGTCCTGAAGATTTATAATGCCCAGGAGCATCTGTAGTCCAATACTCTGAAGATTTTAAACGGTGTTCTGGGTGACTAATTTCCTCAATTAGAGCAAGATGTTTGTGGGGACGGTCGTATTCATAAATTCGACAATCATTTGAGTTTGCAAGCATAATCCATTTCATGATGTACTCCTTGTCTATCAAAGTAGATGGCTAAAATATATTATTTGCCTCCAATGTATAAATTATAGACAATAAAATCCATTTGTTCAAATTTTTTACACAAACATTTAACAGGCAGCTCAATCCACCCCAAACCGTGCCCCAATCTGCTGAGCAAGCCGTTGATGAATATTCTCAAACCCGCGGTTAGACATCACCAGAATGGCATCCCCGGGCTGTGCAACTTCCCCAACTGCAGTCACAATTTCCGCAGTCGTTTCACAAATTTTGTGCCTAAACTTCCACTGAGAGGATAGCTGTTCTAAAGAAAACTGTTCCGGTTTTAGAAAATAGGCTACGTCTGCTTCATCAAACGCATGGACAAAAGCGGCCTGATGTACACCGGTCTTCATCGTGTTTGAAGCAAATTCGAGCACAATTAAAACTCGCTTATGCCGTGCGCTGCTTTTTAGCGCGTGAATTGTTTTAGTTATAGCAGTGGGATGATGTGCGAAATCATCATAAATACAGATACCGTGCTGATCAGACTTCACTTCTAAGCGCCGTTTTACTGGCATAAACGATTCTAGAGCACGCGCCGCAATGTCTGGCGCAACACCCGCGCGGACACTCGCTGCTATCGCAGCAAGCGCATTTTCTACGTTAAATTGACCTATTACCGACCAATTAACCGTTGCAACAGATTTATTTTGAAAAAACACTTCGAAGGCAGTCCCGCTAGGCTCTAATAACTCCGCTCGCCAAGGCGTATCGCCGCCAATACTCAGTTCTTGGCGTTCACAATATAAGCCCTGTTGGATGACTTCCTGCAAAGCTGGTTCAGACTGGGGCATAATGACCAAACCCTGAGACGGTATCGTGCGTAATAAATAATGAAATTGTTTTTGGATTGCAGCCAAATTAGCATAAATATCTGCATGGTCAAATTCCAAATTATTCAAAATGGCAATATCTGGCCGATAATGCATAAATTTGGGTCTTTTATCAAAAAAAGCGGTATCATATTCATCAGCTTCGATCACAAACCAAGATCCCGAGCCTAAGCAAAAACTACTGTTAAAATTAGCGGCTACCCCACCAATCAAAAACCCTGGCTCTAAACCTGCTTCGGCTAAAATATGTGCGACCATCGACGTAGTAGTCGTTTTACCATGTGTCCCTGCAATTGCAATTACGCGATATCGGGATAAAATGTGCTGCGCCAACCATTCTGGCCCAGAAAAATAAGGAATTTTCGCATCCAACAAACGCTCAATAACAGGGATCCCGCGCTTCATAGCATTGCCTACAATCACAGCATCCGCTTTGAGCATATCATCACAATTTTCATAACCTTCGGTCCAAACAATCCCTCTGTCTTGTAATAAATTAGAAATAGGTGGATAACAATTCGCATCACTTCCCGTTACCTCAAACCCGGCATCCCGCGCTAAAAACGCTAATGCAGACATAAAGGTCCCGCCTATTCCTAACACATGTAACCGCATTTTTTTTCCCCTTTCATTAATGTACACTTTTATCAATACTGATTTGCTGCACCACAGGACTCATCCAAGGTCCAGAAATTTTATAAGTATAGCCAGAAATTTTTTGCATCCCTTTGTTGGCCAAACTAGACACAGCCCATACCGCAACCCCGGCAACCGGAGTACCCACAATAGAGGCCACAATAGGTAAGCTTGCTGTAACATAAGGAAAAATCCTTAAATCCAAATCATACAATTGGTTCACCAAATCTAAATCGCCAGACATTCTTCCAAAGGCGACCGGTCCATCAATATAACTGTCATCCGTACTCATAATCCCAGACCGAATTTGAAAAGTTCCTTTGAACAGATCAAAGGTATAGCCCTTGTGGGACAAATCACTAAAATCTAATTTTAGCCGCCGTGGTATCGTCTGCAAACTCAAAATACTCAATAATTTGCCTAATCCTAATTTTTTTTCTGTATCCCGATCCAAATGACTGATATGCCCATCTCTTAAGATCAAAGACATTTTTCCGCTTAATTTTTTCAATGAACCATCATAAAAAGCACTTGGCCATTTTCCTGAAAAACTCATAGATCCGTAATGCGCATCCACAACCGGCGTCACATTCCATCTAGTCAATGCATTGGCTAGCCGGGACAAATGCAATTCCGCTTCAATACTCGAAGCATTTTTCTCATTTTGCTCAACCCAATCTCCTTTAAAACCCACGGCATATTCTGGAGTTTCAATCCTACCTGTATTCAAAGTCCAATGCCCTGGTTTGGTCGAAGAATTAAAGCTGATTTTACCCATCTCGAGTCCTTTATAGTTTACCGCATCGACCGTAACATCAAGATTAGGAATATCCTCCATTTTAGGCTTCCATTTTGAAGAGGCAGACGCTGATGGGGAGGATGAGAGTGTTGCGATATTGAAGTGTGCAATATGAGCATATAAAGAATTTTCAGTCCAATTATATCCAAACTCTCCAGAAATATCTTTTTGATGCAGATTAAAAGACCATTCCTGAGGCGAAATTTTATGGGCACTGAATTTGACCGATGGATAAATGACCGTAGGCAGCGTCACCTTTTCAATCGATAAATTAACCTCTTTCAAACTTGCCAATAACGAAGCCGAGCTCTCTACTTTAGGCCATTTATTCCAGACAGCCCGCCATGCATCGACATTCACATCCGGTAGGGAGCCACTGATACGTAACCCTGATGTATTGGTCTTGGAAGTAGGGCCACCCCCCAAATGCAAATCACCGGCGGCCACCCAATTCTGTTGTGGCGTTTGCTGCATAGTAAAGATACCGGTCAATTTTTGAGCATAATTAACATCAAAGTCCATGCGATGTTGAGGAGAAAAGTCTATCTTAATGCTCATAGGTGCGATGGAAGCCAATGATTTTCCAAAGGGTGGGGGTAAACGCACTGCCATCCCTACCAACGAACTATTGAGATACAATTTGTCAGCTTCAGGAGAGTCAGGATATACCGTCCATAAGCCATTGACGATGAACCGTCCTTGCATCACAGAAAACACAGGATGATGAATCAAATGCCGCAAATAAGAAATGTCCGCCTCTCCATCGACTCGCAGCTCAGTGCCTGCTTTAGGCCCTAATAATGGTTGCACACGCACCGTAAAGGGATAATTATTTAAGGTCCCATCCAGACCGCCACTCGTTAAGCCATACTCGTTAAAATCCAAACGACCATTGACGCCCACAAATTCAGCGGGATTATCAACAAATTCTACTGAAACCGGGTTTTGATTAAAGTCTAAAGAACCTTTGGCATAGACGTGCTCTGATTCTGGATACAAAGGTGCCTCCAAATTTAGATCCAGACCCAAGGTTTCACCCACAGTTAATGCTTTCCAGCGCGCAAAACGTTTCTGCAGAGGCGAAGCAAATACATAGGATTTTATTTTTTCACCAGGTGCTTCTACTTTGCCATGCAATAAAAGCACTTCTTTACCCAGACCAATCTCCGGTATGGAAATACTCACTTGATTCACCATCACATCATTCAAATTTGCTTGATGAACATCCGCCACAAAATGTCGTCCCGTCACACGGATATCCGCATCCATATCAGCATTGACGGGCCAATTTGAGTCAATCAGAAGATCGACGCCATTGACATGGGATTGAATCGAAAACTCACCATTTTGGTTATCAAAAGGAAAGTCTGCTACTGGCCCAACAATACGCATACGTCCACTGGCACGTGCAATCCTCGGGATATCATGTTTTAACCAAGCATCCAGTTTGGGCTTTAATCCCTTGGAGGGAATATAGGGCAACCAAACTTGGCCTTCTTTGGCGGAAAAATCCATTTGTAGTCTTAGATTGGCTGCCGGTCCCCAAGGATCATCCATTGCGCCTACTGCACTCAATATGAGATTAGGGTGACTGATTATGAGCCGATCCAAACTGACCCGCCAGCCTTGACTCAAATACTTCCAATCCAGAGATGCATTCAAAGTATCTAGCGTAACCGGCGCCAATGGTTTCTGCATACTGATTACGCTATGCTCACCATTCAGCTCCAAACGACCTTCTGAAGGTTGCCAATACACTGCGCCAGATAATGCGCTGATCCCAGGAATAGAACCTGTTCTCTGCCATGACAATTGTGAAAATTTGGTGAGAAAATCACGTATTTCGCTCTTTTGCCAGGATATTTCTGTATCAGTCAAAATGCCATTTGGTTTCAATTGCAAAATAGGCTGTGCCAATTTAGGCCACGGTAGTTCCGTTTGGACTAATTGTTTGAGCGGAATCGTTTTGACATAAGCATGATAATCCTCTGTCTCTTTTCGGTATTCAATCATGAACGCATTTTCTGGCCAATCAATGCCATCGAGATGAATAACACACTGATCAGAGATAAGTCGCCATCCTTGGGATAGTCGTTGCCAGGCCATATTCGCAGTAGCGTTCGATATTTTTCTCGGTTTGGTCCGACTAGGCTCTTGCATAACAACGTCATTCATTTTGACAGTGGCTTGGGCTAACGCCAAACGACCATGCACAAAATCCAACCATGCATCCAAACTCCCAGTACCCTGTTTTATCTGGATAGGCGCCTGTGGGAAAATTTTTTGCATCGCAGTCAAGTCTGTCCGACTTAAAGACAAATAGGCTTGCCCCGATAATTGATTCCAATCATGACCATCCAACGTCATATTTGCAACCATGGTCATTTGAATATCTGGTTTGCCGCCAATGCTTACTTTAGAATAAAGCCGATAGTTCTGCGAGTGATGATCTGATTTAAAATGCAAATTTTGTAAGGAAATATGAGTACCGTCTTGTAAACTAAGCTCCGCTGACACATGTTTAACGATCACTTTATCTTGTGCCAACAATAATTCAACAAAAGGAGCAATTCGCGAGGGGCTCGACAGATTAGCTTGTGCGTCACTAGGTAAATTTAACCCATCAATTCGCCAAATATCATCTTGCTGATGAATCTTTAAATGCACGTTATCCACAAAGAGCACGCCCGGCTGAATATGACCACGCAATAATGAACTGAATAAATTAATGCCGACCATCACTTGATTGAAATGTAAAGCATGCTCCTGCCCTTCGCCAATAACCACCTGTTTGAGCTTTAATACGGGCGTAAACCAATACCATGATGTGCCGATATCCTGGATTGCAACATCCTGGCCTACCCAGACTGACAATTGTTGTTGAATTTGACTACGATACTGTTTTACCCACGGCGTTAAAGCACGAAAAAAAGTAAAAACAACAGCCAAAATTACTAAAAAAACAGCAAGAAGATGCCAAGTATGACGAAAAATAGTCAGCAGACCATTTTTAGAAAATTTCTTTCTAATGGCACGCCCTATTCCTTTCAGGAACGACCCATTCATTGATACACCACATCCACACCCGCGGGAATATGAAATTGAAACCAATGCGCAGATTCCGGTTGATTCATGGTCATCTGGGAGAAGTGAATCGTTGTTTGTTGCCCCAGTTGATCATCCAATTCAATCGTAGTCAGCTGATCCTTTTCAAAAAACAACCGAACATGCTCAAAATTGGACTTTACCGATTTCGCACGCAGATCAAAAATTTCTGCTGTACCTTGTTGGTGGAATTTTACCGTAAAATTTTGCTGCACAGCATTCGCATCTTGACTTAAAAACAAAGCGCCTGCAGCACCTAAATTTTCAGTTTGCTTACTGACAGTTACTTGCTCCAAGTCCACATCATATACCCATACTTTTTTTCCATCTGCAACCACGACCTGCGCCATGGGATGTTTGGTTTGCCAACGAAACTGATTGGGTCTGGCCAATACCATCACACCCGAACTATCTGACATCACCCGTTTTTTGCTGCGAACTGTTTGTGAAAAATGCGCATGCATGGTATGCACTGCAGATAATTTCTTTTGGACTAAATTTTCTGGAGACTCTGCATGGACCTGTAACGCCATCCAACACAAGCAAATTGCCGTCCAAACTTGCTTATTTCGAGCACGCCCCTTATTCATGCTCAGATCCCGAACTCACCAGAACATCACGGAATCCGCCTTCCAAAGGACCTACCAATCCACAACGCTCCATTTCCTCCACCAAACGTGCGGCACGGTTATAGCCAATTTTAAAGCGTCTTTGAACCGAAGAAATGCTGGCTTTACGGGTTTGCATCACGAAAGCAACCGCTTCGTCATACAAAAGATCGGCTTCTTCAACTGCCGACTTTTCTTCACCAAACTCACCTTCTAATGGATCTCCAGATATTTGTGTAATTGCCTCAATATAATCAGGTGCTCCCCGTGCACGGCAAGCATCTGCTACACGATGAACTTCCTGATCGTCTACAAACGCACCATGCACGCGCAATGGTGCACCTGTGCCAGGCGCTAAAAAGAGCATATCCCCATGGCCTAATAATTGATCGGCTCCCATTTGATCCAAAATAGTCCGCGAATCAATTTTGGACGACACCTGAAAAGAAATCCGGGTGGGAATATTAGATTTAATCAACCCTGTTAACACATCCACAGAAGGACGTTGTGTGGCTAAAATGAGATGAATCCCTGCCGCTCTTGCTTTTTGCGCAATGCGTGCAATCAATTGTTCTACTTTTTTGCCCACTACCATCATCATATCGGCCAATTCATCAATAATCACGACAACATAGGGTAATGATTGTAATTTGGGCGCTTGCGTATCAACACTGTCCGTCATTTTCCATAGGGGATCTAAGATACCTTCCCCATTTTGATTGGCCTCATTCACCAGGGTATTAAACCCTGCCAAATTTCGCACACCCACTGCTGCCATCAAACGATAACGGCGCTCCATCTCGTTCACACACCAACGCAAAGCACTGGCAGCTTCTTTCATGTCCGTTACCACAGGAGTCAATAAATGTGGAATCCCATCATAAATAGACAGCTCCAACATTTTAGGATCGATCATAATCAAACGCACTTCATCCGGCGTTGCCTTAAATAGCAAACTCAGAATCATGGCATTAATACCGACAGATTTCCCAGAACCCGTGGTGCCTGCAACCAATAAATGCGGCATTTTTGCTAAATCGACCACCATCGGATGGCCAGCGATGTCCACGCCCAAAGCCAAACTCAACGGAGAATGCGCTTGTTGATACACATCAGCTGATAATACATCGGACAAACAAACCATATGTCGCTCTGGATTCGGTAACTCAATCCCCACTACCGTTTTACCCGGAATAATTTCTACAATTCGCACAGACGTCACCGATAAGGAGCGCGCCAGATCTTTGGCTAATGCCGTCAACCGACTCACTTTTACGCCTGCCGCCAACTGGAGCTCAAATCGGGTGATCACAGGCCCTGGATGCACCCCAACCACTTCCACTTGGATACCAAAATCTAATAAATGTTGTTCCACGTTGCGGGATTGCACTTCTAATTCCTGACTTTTAGCAGAAGAAATCAATTTTTTAGGATTGCTAGGTGACAACAGCGCCAATGAGGGCAGTGCTTGGCTTAGATCATCATTTAATGGAGCAACGGCAGTTTTTTTCTTGGCTTGCGCTGGCGGTTCTAGTGTGGATTCCTTTTGTAAAATAGTAGGTAAGCTGGGTAGTAATTTAGAGGGTATCTCTTTCGTCGGACGCTCGGCTTTCATGACAAACAAGGGCTTTGTCTCGGTTGGTTTTACTTCTTCTATTTCTGTATTCGATAATTTTTCAGGCAATAATTCAGGCAAAACATCTTTTCCCCAAGCGTAAGCTTGCCGCAGTTTGCGAGCCGCACTGTGGGCAACCGAAAATGTCATCCGCCCTAACCATTCTATGGCCGCCATCCAAGATAGACCCGTTACCCAAGAGATCCCGACCAAAAATACTGCAAATAAAATAAGCACAGACCCTTGCACATTAAAGGCCCGGGTCAACCCGACCAACACTGTTTGTCCGATGATACCGCCGGCATATAGAATGCCCGCATTCGGATTAGGCGCGATTTGTAAACCAATCAAAGCGCAGCCGCTCAACATAAATAACAACAAGCCGACAGCCCGCAATACCATAGTAGCTTGATGAATCATAGAGAAAGTTCGGTGTTCTAAGAGCAAACTTCCGGCAAGATAAAAGATAAAAATGGGTAACAGATAAGCGCAATAACCAAACGTTGTATAGAATACGACTGCTATGAATTCGCCTACTTGTCCAGCGGCATTCATCGTTGCATCCTGTGATTGATGTGTCAACAAAGAGAACAATATCAAAACAGAAATGGCTAGAATCACAATAAATCCCCCCTCTGTCATGTGTTTTGTTAAACGTTGAGCAGCGGGTGATGGAGAAGCTTGAGAGTCCTGGGACGTAGTTTGTTTCATCATGACTATATTCATGCAACGATTTTTATTTTATTATCCATCATACTATCACAAAATTAAACTTAGAGTGTTCGGATGTCTAAAAAAAATCATCATCGATTAATTATTTTGGGGTCAGGTCCTGCCGGATGGACTGCAGCAGTTTATGCAGCCCGCGCTAACCTCAATCCCGTAGTCATTACAGGTATGGAAGTGGGTGGGCAATTAACCACTACCACCGATGTAGATAATTGGCCAGGCGATGTCGAGGGGCTGCTAGGACCCGCGTTGATGGACCGCATGCAAGCACATGCCAAACGTTTCAACACCCAAGTGATCAACGATCATATTATCCAAGCCGATTTAAAACAATCACCCTTCGTCTTGCAAGGGGACACAGAACGGTATACCTGTGACGCTTTAATCATTGCAACAGGCGCCTCCGCGCGTTACTTAGGCATACCTTCTGAAAAAGCGTATCAAGGTCGTGGCGTTTCAGCCTGCGCAACGTGCGATGGATTTTTTTATCGCAATAAAAATGTTTGTGTCATCGGCGGCGGAAATACGGCAGTAGAAGAGGCATTATACTTGTCCAATATTGCCAAACATGTCACCTTGGTCCATCGACGTACCAGCCTACGTTCAGAGAAAATCCTCCAGGATAAATTATTTCAAAAGGAAAAAGCTGGCAATGTCAGGATTATTTGGTCACATACGTTGGCAGAAGTCTTAGGCGATGACAAAAAAGTAACCGGCGCGCGCTTAATTCATACCGATACGCAAGCCACTACCGATTTGGAAGTAGACGGTGTCTTCATTGCCATTGGACATACGCCCAACACACAATTGTTTACTGAGCAGCTGGATATGAAAGAAGGTTATTTAGTGATTCAATCTGGCCTGAAAGGCATGGCAACCGCAACGAACATTCCTGGCGTCTTTGCCTGCGGCGACGTGGCAGATCAAGTATACCGCCAAGCCGTGACTTCGGCAGGGTTCGGTTGTATGGCAGCGTTGGATGCTGAGCATTATTTGGATACGTTATAAGTGTGACGTCGTTGCGACGTAGCAATTGTAACCTTTGTGCTAAAATTAATTTTGTGCTCGTATGGGGCATACCCAAACGAGCACAAAACTTGACCCCGGGTCTCAAGGTACTTCCAGCCTGCTTACGAATGCCGCGAGCCCGCCTTACGCGTCACCCTTCGTTGAAAATCGATAAATGACAAAATTAAAAAATCAGAGAAGCACTGCCCTATAATCTTCGTATCCCAAATAAGTTCACCATCAAATTTTGTTCATCCTGTTTGCGCGCTACCAAAGTTTCTTCATGGATCACGGTATACTGATGCCGTTGACACAAATCGTGGATATACTCCGCATGATGACAAAACCGCATACTGCCCTGCAACATCCAAGGCGCGTCACTGGAGATCTCTGTCGTAAACCAAAATACCCCATTTGGATTCAATCTCGGATGCATAGCCTGAAATAAAGGTGACAAATCACTTAAATAAGGCAAGACATCCGCCGCCACCACTCGGTCATATTGTTCCCTGTTTTGCTGCACAAAACTGAGTAATTCCGCTTCAATTAATTCATCATAAATGCCTTTCCCACGCGCAATCGCCAGCATTTTTGCGGCCAAATCCACGCCAGTCACATGCTGACTCACTGGACGCAAAATCAAGCCACTCAAGCCAGTTCCACAGCCCAGATCTAATGCTTTTGGATAAGATTGAACTTCGCCTTGATGAAATAATTCCCACAACCGCTTCGGAACACCATATTCTAAAACGCGTTCCATATGCGAATCGTAATACACAGCATAATGATTAAATAAATCTTGGACATACTCTGGGCAGGCACTTTGGTGTTGGGTTTCTCCGCGCAATGCTTGAAGCATAAAGCGGCTCGCAGGATCTTGAGGTTGAATCTCCAAAGCGCGTTCCAATAATCCACAGGCGGCTTTTCGATCCCCCAAGCGCATTTGTACGGCAGCCAAATTACTCAATGCCCCAAAATGATGCTGATCCATGGTTAATACTTGCTGAAATAATTGCTGGGCGCTTTGTATCTGACCCAATCCCATTTGCGCCACACCAGAATTATACACATACTCAACATTGTACGGTTCATCACGTAATAACCCGATATAATACTGAAGGGCAGCCTCATATCGATCAAAGTGAATCAGCGTCGCAGCCATATTATTGCGTGCATCACGATGATTATTATCCAAAATCAATGCTTGGGTAAAATAATCGATGGCCGTTTGCTCTTGTTTTTGTTTTAACGCAACAACCCCTCGATTCACCCAACCTTCTACATGCTCAGGCATCTGACTCAATAGCTTACGTAAAGCAGTCTCTGCCTCTTCCAATTTATTCATTTCCAGATACAAAGTTCCGAGATAAAAATAGGCGGTAGCCTGATCGGAATCAAGTGCAATCACATTGCGAAACTGTGTTTCTGCGGCCACCCACTCCCCACGTTTCAAGAGCAATATCCCTAGATTAAAATGAGCAGGCACAAGCGCTGGGTCACAATGTACCGCGTGCCGATAATGTTGCAAAGCTAATGCGTATTGATCTTTTGCTGCATATTCCATAGCCAAATTGTTATGCGCTTTCGCATGAGTGGCATTCAGGCTTAAGACTTGTTGATAATGAAAGATAGCTTGTTCTGGCTGTTGCAAGCGTTTGCACACATAAGCCCGTTGCATATGAAGATTGACTTCTCTCGGCGCCTTAGTTAAGGCATCTCCTAAAGTATCTAAAGCCAATTGACCACGTCCTGATTCTAAATAGGCCATTGCCAAATAGCCCCAAATGACCATTCTTTCAGGATCATCGTGCAATAACCGCTGAAAAACCACAGCCGCCTGCGCATAATCCCCTGTCCCTTGTAAACGTAAAGCGCGATCAAATTCTTGATTCGCTTGGGTCGTTGCGGTACTTACCATAAAAAATCACCAGTAACAACGTTGCTAAGCCTTTTTAATCATCATACACTAATGAGTAACACTCATCCATTGGCCTAAGACTATGCATCATTCCAAACATATTTATCATCATATCGAACACGAATTACATGGCTATCTTGCTTATATTGAAAAAGATGAGCAACCCAAACCGGCGGTATTAATTGCGCATGATTGGTCTGGTCAAACTGAATTTTTTCAACAAAAAGCCCAAATTTTTGCGGAATTAGGTTATGTCGGCTTCGCCATAGACATGTTTGGTTTGGGTGAAACCGGTAAAACCAATACTGAGAAGCAAGCACTGATCCAACCACTCATCCAAGATCGCTTATTACTGCGTACACGAATCCAAGCTGCATACGATGCAGTCTGCGCTCTCCCAGAAGTAAATAGCAAAAAAATTGCCATTGTAGGGTATTGTTTTGGCGGATTATGTGCTTTGGATCTGGCACGCAGCGGAGCTGTTCTGAAAGGGGCCATTTCGATCCATGGGCTCTTACACCCCCCCGCTGACCTTCCAAAGCAAACCATTAACTCTAAAGTACTAGTCTTACATGGTTATGACGATCCTATGGTAACCCACGAGAATCTATCCACTTTTTGTCAGGAAATGACTGAAGAAAAAGTGGATTGGCAAGTGCATGCTTTTGGACTGACCAAGCATGCTTTTACAAATCCGCACGCGCATGACAGCGAACTGGGCTTGATGTATTCCGCAACAGCAGCCCACCGATCATCTCTATTAATTGATAATTTTTTGGAAGAAATCTTTGACTGATTTGTCTGCAGCGCTGTTGGTAAAGCGCATCGCCCACCTCCTGAGCCAGCATAATTTACGCTGCGCAGTCGCTGAATCGTGTACAGGCGGCCTGATTGCAGCTCGATTGACTGAGTATCCGGGTAGCTCTATGTGGTTTGATTGTGGGTTGGTGACTTATTCCAATACTGCGAAGCAACAATTTCTGGGTGTCTCCCCAGAAATCCTTACCCAATTTGGCGCTGTAAGTCAAGAAACGGTGACCGCAATGGCGGAAGGGATCCTACAACGCACTCAAGTGCATTACAGTCTAGCAGTCAGCGGCATCGCAGGCCCAGGCGGAGGCAGCCTAGAAAAACCAGTCGGCACTGTTTGGTTTGCCTGGGCCAGTCAAAACCAACCGACTCAAAGTCAGGTGCATTATCTACACGGTACTCGAACTAAAATTCGCAAAACCTGCGTGACCATCGCGTTGTCAGGGCTCTTAGAAATTATTCCGTAATACCTCAATCCACAACATTTTACAAACTGTTTTTATTTGACTCTAAATTTGACTATTACAACATTATGCTCTAATAATTTACTGTAGACTTAATATTAAACCATCAATCTTAGAGGCCCGGCGGATGATTAACGATCCTTCAAAACAAAACCCGTCGCGTGCGGAGTATAAACTACCAGCAAGCTACGCTGATGACAAAAGTCTGAGCGCCGTAGACAGAGATCTGGTTGTGAATTTAGAATTGTGCGAAACAGAGTTTCTGCGTTATAAACGCTTGGAACCCTATAAAAAGGCCAGCATCATCCAATTATTAACCGAAAGAAAGCGGCTGAACGACTATGTAAAAAACTATTTGCAAGAAGAAATCAACAAACAATTTGGACCCTTAATGCAATTACTTTTTCCAACTGAGCATAGTTTAAAATATGCTTTACAAAAAGTTGATGAAATTGAAGACAAAATAAATAAACATCTAGAAGACGACGCGTTGCAAGTTTTCGATAAAACCACAACGAAAAGAAATCGCTCAGAAATTTTGCTTATAACTGCTTACTCATATCTTCAGGAATTGGATAAACAAATAGCCAAAACAGGGCGCTCAGCCTTGAAAGGCAATGCCTTAGTCCTTGCTGAACAAAAGCGTGGGGACTTACATATCATCATCGAGGAATTACATAAGCAACTCGATCAGTCAGAGTATTTTCTCCACAATAAAGCTATTTTGAGTATCAAAGACCCGGAGCTGAGCACGTTTATTAATAAATTAAAAACCATAGGAATTGGTGGGTTTACTCCAAAAGCCAATAAATACCAGCCAACATTTTTTGGTATTAGTATCATCACCACTATTTACGAAAAATTAAATCTCACCCCCCAAAGTTCCGTAGAGCCCGAAGATGAGGAAGACGTGTCGAAAACTAATCATCGTAAAAATCAGAAATAAGTCTTCGAATCTCAGCACTTAAAAACTTGAAAACCACTGAAATTGTGCTAGTTTTATATTATATGATCAATTTTATTCCTTAATTATTAGGGGCTAAACATGAACCTAAGGTCTGAGTTAGAAGAACATGCCCAATCCATGCAAGAAAGAATAGCTGCACAGCTCCAAGAAATTCATCAGATCCAAGAAACTGTTGTCACATTGGATGATAGAATTTCAGCTCTTCAGAACGAAATAAATAGGATTAATAAATTAATTGAGCCACAAATAAACGAATTAGCCGCAAAAAAAGAGTTAATGGCCCAATGGAAATCCGCTTTGGCAGAACATGAGAACCGTCTCTTAGCAAACCAAACGCTTATAGGCTTACAAACAGCTATCGAGAACAGCCATGCAACAATTGAGGAAAAACTGGCAGAACTGGAGAAACAAAAAGCGTCTGTTTCAGATAGCATTACTCAGTTTCACCAGGACCATCCCTATATAAGTCCTTCGATTGAAGACAAATTGAACAGTAAGCTGCGAGAACAACAAGCAGAGTTAGAAAGCGTATCAGAGCAAATTGCACAACTATACGCAATACAAGCAAACCTTAATTTTATTGTAAAAATTTTTTTAGGGCTACTGCAATCCTTCGGCTGGCGTACGGATCCCTTGGCAGACGAGCAAAAAAAATTACTGAGCATCACTGAAGAAATGGTACAAATTTCCCGCCAACTTGATGAGTACAGCACTAAGAAGCAAGAGATAGACGATCTTCAAGATCAAGCTAAGCATATTTCCACCGAAAGAAGGCAATTACTGAATGATGAAGCAGTATTACAACAAATAGAGGCGAGCAAACGTGCCATATCAGAGTCGCAACAAACCATCAAACAATTAAATATTCAGATTAAAAATACTAGTTCAGAATGTTCGACGCTCCAAAAACAAATCAGCAATAAAAAATTGGATAAAAAGTTAAGAGAGCTGCAAGAATTGGTCCAAGAGAAAAATACCCACATGGATTTAGTAAAAGAAAAATCTCTGCAATTATCAGACATAGACAGCCCAAGACGCGCAGCACTGAAAACTAGTCTCAAAGACGCTCTGTTACAAATTACAGCTCACCAAGAACAGTATCGCCAAGATCAAAGCACACACCCAAAGACTCAGTTTTTTAAACCCGCCGCTACAATTGTCGGAACTCGAGATACCCCTAATTACCTTGCATTAGCCAAAATTCAACTGGCCATCAAGAAATTTCAAACAGGGCTTGAACCCAGCAGCCAAGAATATCGCCTATTGTCAAGAATAGGGACTAAGCTACTTCTGTGGCAAATGGCAGAAAGCACTACGCATGAGAGATTGTCCATGCAGGAACGGAACAGCGCACATCAAGTTCTCAACGCCGAAATTGCAGAACTTATCACCGAACTACCCATTGATAATCCTCTCCATGCAACCAAGCATTATATTGCAACACTGACCCTACCTTTAGCGGCAGTTGAAGATCATACTAGCAAAAAAAGTATTCGTTAAATAGGCAACGTATATGGACTCATCTCGAAGCAGTGACGCATGCTTCGAGACAGCGCAAACGCATCCTCATCAGGGACAGGGAGTGGGCAAATAATTCTTAACGCAAAATGCCTCGCTTAGAAATATTTAGAGCTGCAATCAATGATTCAATATCAGGACAATCTGCCTGCATAATACGCAATTCCTCAAGAGCCTGTTGGATCGTTAAACCTTTACGAAAAATAACCTTGTATGCGCGGCGCAAATTATCGATAGTTGATGATGAAAATCCTGCGCGACGCAGTCCTACCGTATTGAGTCCACATGCCGAGGTATCTTCTGCAATCATTAAGTAGGGTAAAATGTCTTTCGTAATATACGTTGCACGTGCTACGAATGCATAAGCACCAACATGACAAAATTGATGAATAGCGGAGTATCCACCCAAATACGCGTAATCATGTACTGTAACATGTCCTGATAAGGCAGAGTAATTAATCATGGTGACAAAATTTCCTATCTTGCAATCATGCCCAACATGGGTATAGGCCATGAAGAAATTATCATTACCAATTTGAGTAACGCCACCGCCTTTCACTGTTCCACGACTAATCATAGAAAATTCACGAATAATATTGTTATTTCCTATTTCTAGACGCGTAGGCTCATTTTGATAAGTCTTATCTTGCGGTGCATCGCCCACTGATGCGAACTGAAATATTTTATTATTCTGACCAATCTTGGTTGGACCTTGAATAACCACATGGGGGCCTACCCACGTACCCGCACCAATTTCTACATCCGCACCAATAATTGTTCCAGGACCTATTTCAACATCATCTGCAATTTTTGCCGATGGATGAATGACTGCTTGTTCAGATATCACTATGTTTTTCCTTTTTTACTTGCTTTGCAGCACTCATTAAATCAGCAGAACAAGCCAATTTATCATCAACATATACTTCACCATGCATCCTCCAAAAATCACGTTTTTGGGCATTCAAGGTTACACGTAATGATAATTGATCTCCCGGAGTCACCACTTGTTTAAATTTTGCATTATCGATGCCTGCAAAAAAATATAAAAATTCATAACCTTCTTCTGGAGTTCGTGACAAATTTGAAAAAATTGCACCCGCTTGCGCTAAAGACTCCAATATCAATACGCCTGGCATAATAGGATTGCCTGGAAAATGACCTGTAAAAAATGGTTCATTGATGGTCACATTTTTAAGTGCTGTCAAATATTCAAACGGTTTATAGTCTAATACTCTATCTACCAACAAAAATGGGTAGCGATGCGGTAGCGAGCGCAATATTTCATTGATATCCACCAATTTACTCATCTCATTCTCTCTATCATAATTTCGTCTTAGGAACGATCCTCGTACTGAGCCCTACAGGCCCCCTACGGGGCAAACATTTGAAAAGACCTCTCGTCATTATTGGCAATCCATATAGAAGTTTCAATGAGAATCGATATGGATTGCCACACTGCTGCGCAGATTGACGGATACATCTTTGGGACGTGAATTCCTTTTACTTGATCTCTTGCATTACCTTTGCAGTCATATCCAATTTGTCCACGCTAAAGGGAGCTGCATCTTTTTGAAACACCAGATCATATTTCTGAGATTCTGCTACTTTTGCTATGGCAGCACGGATTTTATTGTAAAACTCTTCCATAGCCTCATTATTGGCCGTACTCAATTCTTGTTGATACTGTTGGCCATTGCGTTCGAATGTTTGTTGCTCGCTCACAATTTTTTTCTCTAGATCTTTACGCTGCGATTGACTCAATACCGCTGTATCGCGCTTAAATGCTTCCATATCTTTTTTTAAAGTTGCTTCCATCGCAATCAAATTATCACGACGCGGTTTGAATTCTTTTTCTAATTTTTCTTGAATTTCTTTCATTTGTGCAGATGTTTGCATGATTTTCTGTAAATCAACCACGCCTATTCTCGTATCAGCCGCAAATGCAGCTGCGGATGTCATAGCCAACACGCCAGCCAACCACATACTTAATTGTTTCATTCTATTCTCCCAAAAAACCAAAAACAACGCCCATCCTAGCACAATCTCCTATACCCTGAAAACCCCCATGGACCCCAAACATCTACGCGAGAATGACACAGGTCTTGCAATACGCCCTAGAATCCAGTAGATGCAGAAAACTGGAAGTATTGCGCTTCATCACGTGGTTGAGGATTGATGGGTGCTGCAACGCTAAACACCAAAGGCCCTAACGGAGAACGCCATTCGAGTGAAATACCACCGGAAAACCGTAGTGGACCAGAAGGAGAACCGGTCAAATTGGCCGGAATGTTAGTGGCAAATACGTTACCCGCGTCCGCAAATAACGTAGAACGAATGGTTTCACGACTAAACGGGTAAGGTAATACAACACCTGCTGAACCATTAACCAACAAATTTGCACCCAAGGCATTTCCCAGATTATCTATCGGTCCTAAAGAGTAACTTTCATAACCGCGTACTTGCCCAGGCTGTGCAATACCCCCCGCAAAATAATTTTCATAAAATGGCAAACCATCACTATTGTAAGTATTTCCATATCCAACACTGCCTAAAAGACTCAAGAGAAAGCCTTTATATATTGGATAATACGAATGCGCCTGGTAATTTCCCTTGTAATAGTTCAATGAATTACTCGAGGCAGGCAATACAAACCACATAACCGCTTGCTGATTCGTTCCTTGCGTCGGAAAAGGCATCCGATCATAAGTATTACGTGTCCAACCGCCTGCTAAACGTACTTGATTGAATTGCGATCCATGCAAATTGACAAAGTTCTGAATGGACGCCACACCCCCAACTGATTGAATATTCAAACCTTGATAACCATATCCAAACTGGAAACTACTAGCATCGCCCAGGCGTACAGAATAATTAATGTCACCACCATACCGATCAGAACTATACATACTCACATCTAAATGCTTCGGATCCACCTTTTGAAAATAAATATCCATACCACGGCCAATGCCAGTTTTGGTATAAAATGGGTTGTAATAGTTAAATGAATAATTTTGTCCCCACCAGCTCGCATCAAACGCAAGACCTACGGTTCTACCCGTACCCATAAAGTTATACTGATTAACAGCCGCGTTCACTTGTGGCCCTGTTGTACCATATCCCACTGACGCGCTGGCTTCTGCGGAAGGGGCTTCTGCCACTTGAACATCCAAGTCAACCTGGTTATTTGCACCAGGAATTGGCGTGGTTTTAATATCAATGTCTTTCAAATAAGACAATAGGCGCAATTGACGCTCTGATTCTTTGATATTATGCAATGATAACAAGGAACCCTCTGATTGACGGATGACATTCCGCAACAAATCGTCGGAAGTTTTCGTATTCCCATGAAAATTAATTCTGCGCACATACACATGGCGACCTGGGTCAATCATAAAACGAACCAATACTGTTTTGTTCTTTTCATCAATGATGGGCTCGGCATTCACTACTGGAAAACCATAGCCAATATCACCTAATGCGGCATTAATCGCTGTAATCGATTGCGTCACATGTTTACGAGAAAATATTTCGCCAGCCTTTATTTGGATCATGGGGGCTAATTTTTCTTTTGAAATAATGGTTTTCCCTTGAATCTCATAGCCAGAAAACCGATATTGAGGTCCTTCTTCAATATAAATGTTAATAAAGACATCTTTGCGATCCGGCGCCAGGAGTACCTGAGAAGAAACAATTTTGAATTTTAAATAGCCATGATTCAGATAAAACGAACGTAAGGACTCTAAAGAAGCGTCCATAGCTGCTTTAGAGTACTGATCTTTTTTAGTAAAATAGGTCAAAATATTACTGTTAGTCAGCGACAAATGTGACAGCAACTCATGCGTTGGGAAATCATGATTTCCAATAATTTTGATGTCTTTGATGCGTGAAACACGCCCTTCAGAAATGGTGACATTGACAGCAACCCTATTTTCAGTCAAAGAAGTCACTTTAGAGTTAATCTGCGCATTATATTTGCCTCGCGCATTGTAAGCTTGCTTTAGGTTTTTTTTGAGAATCTCTAAAGAAGAACGCTGATAAACCTGTCCTTTTACTAATCCAATTTCTTTCAGTAACTCTTTCATTTTGTCACTAGGAATTTCGCTGTTACCCACGACCGTAATAGAGCCAATCGTAGAACGTTCAACTACTTGTACAATTAAAACTGACCCTTGGCGCTCTAATACAACAGATTGAAAAAACCCAGTTTCATAGAGGGCACGAATAATCCTAGGCGTAGAGTCTGCATTAACTTCCTCTCCAACTTGGACGGGAAGATAATTCAAAACAGTCCCTTCACTCACGCGTTTTAAACCATCAATTTTAATATCTTGAACAATAAAACCTTGACTCGCGAATACAGTTGAAACCCAGGTGCTCGCACAACAGGCGACCAACACTAGTCTTTTACGGATAGTTCTCATAATAATATTATTAGTCCCATAAACAAGACATATTTTTTTGGCGACCGTATCATGAGTCACCCTCCCAATCAAGTTAAATCGTTATAGAGCGCAACCAGAGTCAGCAAGATCACCAAGACTATCCCTAGAAACACGCCTCTCGTCTTCCATTCTTTTGACAAAGAACGACCGATGATCATTTCGATCATCTCATACAGTAAATGCCCCCCATCCAATAATGGAATAGGGAGTAAATTCAAAACACCAATACTGATACTTAGCAATGCAATAAAAAACAGATAGTAAACAGCTCCAATTTGCGCAGATTCTCCCGCGGCTTTAGCAATTCCTATCGGACCACTCAAATGTTCAAGCGGTAATTGTCCGAAGATTGTCCGTACAATGAGTGTTGCCGTTGTTGTGGTAAAAGCGATTGTCTGCTGCCAAGCTTGCCCAATAGCATCCAATGGACCACTGCGCTCGACTCGCAACCACTCAGCCGGAATCTCAGGTGGGCGTGCACCAATCCCTAAAAAACCTGTTTTGTCTGTATCATTCGTACCCACATGCACAACCAAGGTATGTGGTTTACCCTGCCGCTGAATATTAACAGACATCCTAGCACCCGGCCTGGTCCTTACATACTCTGCCAACGTTCGCCAATCGGATATAGGCTGCTGATCCACAGCGATGATTTCATCGCCCAATGCAAAGCCGGCTATCTGCGCTGGCGATTTGGGGCTCATCAAACCAACCAGCACGGGAAATTTAGGAAACAAGGGCTCAATGCCCAAACTCTCTAACAAATCAGAGCGTTTAGAATCAAATTTCCATTGTGCCAAAGGCAGTGAGTGGGTGCTTATTGTCGCATCGTCTAGCGCTTTGACCGTGATTGATATCTCACGTGTCGAGCCTAAAAGCGGCAGCATCGTATAATGCACATCCCGCCAATTGCTTATTTTTTTTCCATCTAATGCAATAATCTCTTGCATCCTGCCTAAATGTGCCAAAGCAGCAACACTACCAGGGGTAACAGATTCGACTCTTGGGGCAAACGATTTGATGCCAATGACAGCCACCAACCATAGCAATAAGAATGCAAACAAAAAATTAAACAAAGGTCCAGCTAGCACAATCGCTACCCTCGCCCATCTAGGCTGCCTATTAAACGCATGCTGTCGCTCAGCATGCCCGACAGGCCCCTCATTTTCATCCAAGAATTTCACATAGCCGCCTAATGGCAGTACAGACCAGGTAAACTCGGTCCCGCTTTTATCCCGCCATTTAGCCAATACTTTTCCAAATCCAAATGAAAAGCGTAATACTTTGACACCACACCAACGCGCTACCAAAAAATGTCCTGACTCATGCACAAGAATTAATAACAGCAAAGTCAGAATAAAATAGAACGCAGAGGACAGCATTATGAATAACTTAGAGTAAGATAGTAAAAAAATGGCAGACTTGCGACCAAACTATCTAAACGATCCAGTACTCCGCCATGGCCAGGTAAAATATGCCCTGTATCCTTGATCTGCACACGGCGTTTCAACATGCTAATCCAAAGATCGCCTAGCATAGCAAACCCAATCACAATCCAAGCTTGGACAAACCAAGCAGACAAATTGGGTGGTTGAAAATACCATGCACCCAACGCCGCAACGGCTGAAGCCACCACAATACCACCCGCTGAGCCTTCTAAAGTTTTACCGGGACTGACTTGAGGAATAAGACGATGTTTCCCCCATAATTTTCCAAACATATAGGCCCCGATATCCGTTGCCCAGACCAATCCCAATAAATAGACCAATAACCAACGACCTTGTTCATGATGAAACAAAGCCCACAAGCAATGAGCAAAGAGATTTAAAGAAAACCAAGCCACTAATGCCATCAACCAGGCATGCCCCCAAATAGGCCGTGTTTTTGGATAGGTCACCACTGCCCAAAAAATCCCAAGCCACAGTCCAATATTCAGCACCAAACTAGGCATTAGAAACGCGTATAGAGGCCAAATACCTAGCATTAGCACCCCCATGAACAGCGCCTTCCACATAACCGTTGGCAGAGGGATTAATGCAGACCACTCCCAAGCCAAAGCAACCACTAGCAGTCCAATAATGCCTACCAATACCGGATTGTTCGCATAATAAATGCCACAAAACACCAAAGGAATGAGTAGGATTGCAGTTAAAAAACGTTGTTTAAACATAGACTTTATCTTCCAATTGTTTCGAGGTTTTTCCATATCGACGCTCACGCTCAGAAAAAAAACCGAGTGCATGCTCAAACTCTTCCACTGTAAAATCTGGCCAGCACAGCTCAGAAAAGTACAGCTCTGTATACGACAGTTGCCATAAAAAAAAGTCGCTGATACGTTGTTCACCGCTGGTTCGAATAAACAAATCTGGATCAGGTAAATGTTGCGTATTTAAATAAGAAGAAAATACTGCTTCATCAATATCTTGGACACTCAGTACGCCAGCAAGTACATCCTGCGCCACTTGTTTAACGCCTTGCAAAATATCCCATTTCCCGCCGTAATTAAATACCACATTCAAAGTCAAACGCTCATTTTTCGCTGTATAAGCCTCAGCACTGTTGATTGCCTGTTGCAAAGTCTCTGACAGCTCTGCTCGACCCCCAGTAAATACCAACCGTACGCCCAGTTGATGCATTTCCTCTAATTCAACGCTCAGCACAGATAACAGCAATTGCATCAAAAAGTCCACTTCCGAAGCAGGTCGAGCCCAATTATCACGCCCGAAGGCCCAAACACTTAAAACCGGGATTTTTTTTTCAACACAAGCCTGCACGACATGTTTGACAACTTCGGCACCAGCACGATGTCCCTCACTACGAGCCAATCCACGTTGTTCAGCCCAGCGACCATTGCCATCCATAATAATCGCCACATGTTGTGGTATTTTTTGTTTCAAACTACTTCTTCCGGTGACAAAAATGGCCTATAGTCTAACCTTTTTGTGGCGAAAAATTAAGTGGAAATTATGACCAATAAAAACACAGTCGTTTTAATCATCTTAGACGGATGGGGATACAGCGAAAACACTGACCATAATGCTATTGCCGCAGCTCATACCCCACAATGGACTCATTGGTGGCAAACATGCCCCCATTTACTGCTCGATGCATCAGGTGTTGCAGTAGGACTTCCTACCGGACAAATGGGAAACTCAGAAGTAGGACACATGCATATTGGCGCTGGACGCCCTATTTTGCAAGATTTAACATTCATCAATCAAGCCATTGAAACCGGTGATTTTGCTAAAAATGCCGTTTTGGTTGATATGATCCGAAAAGCGAAGCATACCCAAAAAGCCATTCATGTTATGGGACTACTGTCTCCAGGCGGAGTACATAGCCATCAAAACCATTTATTCGCATTCCTAAAACTATGTGCCGAACACCATTTTAGCCAAGTTCAGATTCATCTGTTTTTGGATGGTCGCGATGCGCCCCCCAAACAAATTAAAGAAAATCTACATGCTTTACAGGCTATTTTACAACAATATCCCGTAGGCACCGTGCGATCAGTAAGTGGTCGCTATTGGGCGATGGATCGCGACCAACGTTGGTCGCGCATCGAACCGGTATATGAGCTCTTAACGACAGGACTCAGTCCGCAGCATTTTGCCACAGTTGAAGAAGCCATCGAAACCCATTATGCGCAGGGATTAAGCGATGAGTTTTTTCCTCCCAGTCAAATTGGCATGCCCGCGCCCATTGAAGACGGAGATACCATTTTTTATTTCAATTTTCGTGCAGATCGCGCAAAACAACTGACTGCAGCCTTTCTGTCTCCAGATTTCAAAGGATTTCAGCGACAGACTATCCCTCATTTAGCCCAATTTGTGAGTATGGCTCATTATGACTCACAATTGCCTACAGTACCTGTTTTTCCAGCCCGTAAAGTGCAGCAAACGTTGGGCGAAGTGTTATCGCAGCAGGGATTGCATCAATTGCGAATAGCAGAAACTGAAAAATATGCCCATGTTACCTTTTTCTTCAACGGCGGAGAAAATCTTAAATTTGCACTGGAAGAAAGAACCTTGATTCCTTCGCCCCAAGTGGCTACTTATGATCTCCAACCTGAAATGAGCGCCCCCCAACTTACTCAGGCGTTGATAGAAGCCATTGCCTCTCAACACTTTGATGTCATCATCTGTAATTTCGCAAATGCCGATATGGTGGGGCATTCTGGTAATTTCAAAGCCACAATTGCCGCCATAGAAGCTATCGATCACGCTTTACAGAAAATTGGCATCGCCCTCCAAAAAGTGAACGGTCATTTATTCATTACAGCAGATCATGGGAATGCTGAATGTCTGTTTGATGAGCCAGCGCAACAACCCCATACTGCCCACACATGCTCTCCCGTACCCCTGCTTTATGTCGGGGATCAACAGCGTCAATTTCGTCAAGGCCCAGCTAGTCTCATAGATATCGCACCCACAATTTTGACATTATTACAAATTCAACCACCCAAAGAAATGTCAGGGCATACGCTGTGGGCCAATCATGATTAAACATCTGCGGCGATCTGCCGTTTTGTTGATAATGAGTCTATATCAAGACATGACAGCAGCTCAGACTGTTTCAGACACGCAACGTAGCTTACGCCAACTGAATCATAAAATTGCTGTTTTACAAAAAGATTTAAGCCAAACTCACACACAACAAACCCAATTACAAAGCGAGTTGAAGATCACCGAACACCAAATCAAAAATCATGAACTCACCATCCATGCCATTCAACAAAAAATTCCTTTAAAAAAGATAGAAATAGATAAAATTGAGAAAAAAATAGCGAATTCTCAGCTAGAATTCACCCAACTCCAAACACTGCTGATGAAACAAATTCAATCACGGTATAAGCAGCAACCCAACCAACCCTTAGAATGGCTTTTAGTCCATCCACAAAAAGCCGAAATTGAGAAAATATTAACGTACTATGACTATGTTCTCCATACGCACGAACATACCTTGCAACAACTGAGGCTTACCCAAGCTAATTTACGCAAACAACAAACTACGTTGCAACATGAAGTGGAAACCTTACATCATATGCAAGTCCAAGCACAGATCACACAGCAACAATTACAAGTTCATAAAAACCACCACCAAACCCTGCTCAAATCACTACAAAACCATCTGTTTACTCAAGAAAACACCTTGAGCGAATATCAACGTAATCGGGACAATTTGTCTCAAATTTTAGGCAAACTCAGCCGGGAATCAGTCGTTCAAACCCGGCATTCTATGACGACTATGAAACGTAAATTACCTAATCCAGTAAACGTTGAATCCAGTCATATTCATAAAGTACACCAAGGAATCATGTTATACAGTGCTGAAGGGAGTTCGGTACACGCTGTTTACCCGGGAAAAGTCGTATTTGGGGAGTGGTTGAATGGCTATGGGCTGTTGCTGATCATTGATCATGGATGGGGTTTGATGACCTTGTACGCTAATAATCTTACTTTGACCAAACATATAGGCGATATCGTCAATCAAGGCGAACAAATTGCGACGGTCGGTCATGACGGGATTTCCAAACAAGCAGGGTTATATTTCGAAGTCAGAAAACATGGAAAAGCCATTTCTCCTTTGGAATGGCTAGGATCCAATAAAAGATAGCACAACCATTCTCTACGTCATCCCGAACAAAGTAAGGGATGACGATAATAAACACTCAGCCAAGAAAAAGATAAATATTTACCCCCCCCCCCATCGCTTCCGCCAGATTGAGCTATACTGAATAATAAACAAGCACTGTAATTCAGTTGTTTCAAGGAGTGGAACCCATGCTCATGCACCGAAAAAACAGCATTCAACTCACATTGACTGCGCTCGCCCTGTCTATTTCCTTTGCAACTCATGCTATTCCTAGTAAAGATCTCGGTGAAGAAAGGAATTTTGACGAACAACAGATTCCTATGGAAGATGTAGAAAGATTTTCTCGAGCAATCAAATTGATCAAAACATTCTATGTAAAAGAAACACAAGATAAATCATTATTCGATAACGCTATTCGGGGCATGCTAAGCGGCTTAGACCCTCATTCTGCCTATTTGGATGAAAATGATTTTATTGAACTCCAATCCATGACGCAAGGTGAGTTTGGAGGATTGGGGATTGAAGTGACGATTGAAGATGGGATCCTGCGTGTGATTTCTCCGTTAGTTGACACACCAGCATTCAAAGCAGGCATCAAAACCGGAGACTACATCATCAAGATTGATAAGAAATATGTGCAAGGTTTAGAACTGAAAGATGCTGTTGGCATGATGCGCGGCAAACCAGGCAGCCCTATCAAATTGACAGTGATTCGAAAAGGGACCAGCAAACCACTGATTTTTTCATTGACCCGAGAAAAAATTGAAATCAAAAGTGTGAAAGAACGCTTGCTAGATAAACAATATGGTTATATCCGTTTAACTCAATTTCAATCCATGACTGATAAAGACATGCGCACTGCCATTGATTCTTTGAAGCAAAAATCTGGTGGGGATCTCAAAGGATTCATACTAGATTTACGTAATAATCCAGGAGGATTACTTGATTCGGCCATTCAAGTTTCTGGAGCATTTTTAAACAGAGAGAAGAATGGTAAACAGGAAATGATTGTATATACTCAAGGGCGATTACCTGGATCAAAATTCACCGCCATGGCCAATGCTCAAGACGTTCTGAATAATGCGCCCATGATCGTATTAATTAATAATGGCTCGGCGTCTGCTTCAGAAATTGTTGCCGGCGCGTTAAAGGATAATCACCGTGCCATCATCGTAGGCACGCGCAGTTTCGGTAAAGGGTCTGTGCAAACTGTTTTACCCCTTGATGAGCAACGGGCTATAAAATTAACCACCGCGTTATACTACACGCCTGCAGGCATCTCTATCCAAGCCCAGGGCATTACACCTGATATTGTTATAGAAGAAATAGCAGTACCCATATCAGCAGAAAAAACAAGTTTGATAGATCTTTCCGAATCTGAATTGAGCCGGCACCTCAATAATGGTAATCTGAACCAAACAGTAACTGCCGACAAGCCAACGCTTGACGAAAACGGTTTACTGCATGAAGATTACCAATTATATTCCGCTTTAACGCTGCTTAAGGCGTTGGCGGTGAATAAACAATGAGGAGTTTAGTGCATGTCGGCCGATCTACAAGTGACTGGGCGTCCTTTCACGTTACCGTTGGCTATTCAAGCGCCGGCCGGTTATTTTCGCTCGAAACTTTTTTCTTCGAATGCGGCAAGTAACCCGCTGGTTGCAGCCGCAAGTCCCGTTTTATCATTACTTGAACGATTATGCATCAGTCAGACGCTCCCTCCCATTGAGACAATGCGTGAAAATCTTGAACATGAATTATTCGCTTTTCACAGCCGCCTGTCTCACCAGCAATATACCGAAGATACGGTCGCTTTGGCCTATTATTTAGTCAGCGCAACGATTGATGAATTATTAGGTAAAAATTATTTGCGAGTCTATGGCCAATTCATGGCCTTTAAAGCATTCACACCGAGCAATGCCAATGATCTGGGTCCTGAATCACAATTTTTTGTCATTGTACATCACCTTAAAGACTCGGGTAATCAATATCTCGATCTCTTAGAGCTTGCCTATTACTGTCTCATCGCAGGCTTTGAGGGAGAACAGCATTTGCGCACAGATGGCCGACAAATGTTAGAAAATTTGATGGAAGATCTCCATAAAACTGTTCAACGCCATCGCGTATATAAACCGCAAATATTATTCAAAACACCCAGCCCTACTCTAGAAGAAACCCAAAATTATAAACCCATCATCACTACTATTATCCTGTCGTTGTCTATGCTACTGGCAATTTATATTGGCTCACAACGGTTACTCAATCACCAAGCAAAAAATGTCTTTCAACATTATTCTGCTCAGATAAAAACGGATTTATAAATGAACAACTCATTGACTTCATTATGCGATGCGCTGAAGCAGATTTTTGCTCAGTTAAAACCGCAAACCCAAGCTTTGTCTTTTTTGATCTTAACGGGACGTTCCAATCAAGGTAAATCTACATTAATGCGCCAAAGTAATTTTGATGAATATCCGATTGATGCCGATGGTGCGCATATCTATTTTAACCAACACGGTGTTATTGTTGAGTTAGGCGAAACCTGGATCAATCAAAGTACTCATAAATTAGAACACACCTTAAAACAATTAAATCGGGTGCACCGATTGCTCAAAATCACGGGCATCATGCTATGTGTTGATATCAATGAATTACTCGTTGCAAAACATAGCGAACTCAAGGATTTACTCAAAGCCAATGCCAAGCTTTTGGAGCGTTTTGGACTCAGTTTAAACTACACAGTCGATGTAGCTATTATTATCACTAAAATGGATTTATTAGCCGGATTTTGTGATTTTTTTCAATCCGAACATCCCACTGAGTTGGCCAAACCCATGGGATTTTCCATTTATAATGCGAACCAACCCAATAAAATTTCTGATATATTCAAAACCAGATTTGAACAATTAGTTGAACATTTGGGCCAACAAGTTACCGACAAAATTCACTCAATTCGCTCAAATGTCAAACGCACCTTGATTCGGGAATTCCCATTACAAGTAGCTAGCTTACGCAATCTTATGCTACCTTTAATTAGCTCTATCTCTGCGCGCTTATTTCGCTTACAGGCCTTATATTTTACCAGCGGAGAGCAAGGTGGCGTCATTTTGGACCGTTTGAATAGAAAAATTCAACATGAATTTGCTTTGGTCGTTCAAGATCAATTTCAACAATCAACTAATTATCGGCCTTATTTTATCGAAGGCGCATTATTTGCTTTTCAAACTGAAACCAAACGTAAAACCACGCGAGTCAACCCCAAACAGAAGCGTCTTACCATCGGAGTATCTGCGGTCACTTCGCTGGCCTTGGCATGGATGGGTTATCACTATTTCAGTACCATCCACGTACTCAATCGTGTTCAACATGAACTGAAAATGGCCCACAACCTAAAAGCCAGTAACCAGGCAGGCGAGTCGATTTATTATCTTGACCAAGCAGGTATGAATTTGGATGCTTTGTCTGCTAATTCTCGCGATTTGTCCATGGTTAAATCTTTACGCAGCAACCTGAAAGTCAATACGCAAGACGAATTGATGCGCAGTTTTGTTCCCAATATTCTATCTGATATTGAGCAAGCATTACACGAATCTAAGCAATCAGAAACCGAGCGCTACCAAACTCTCAAAGTTTATTTAATGTTAGGTAATCATAACCATTATCAACCAGATATCATTCTTCACTGGTTTACTCAGAATTGGCAAACTGATCCTAAAGAAATCAATAAAAAACTCTCTTTATTAAAACAAGTCCTCAAGGACAAAACGCATCAAATTGTCATCAATCAACAAATTGTGACGGATGCACGCAACTATTTAAATGCTTTGCCTGCCGGCTATATTTATTATTCACTAGCAAAAATGCAATTTGATACAGGCATGCGCCCTATCAGCCTTAAAGGTTTTCATCTCAGTAACACCCAAATTCCTACTTATTTGACCCAAGATGGCTTCCAGAAGGTCATTGCCAAATTGCCAGCTATCAGTAAACAGTTAATGGCCGACAATTGGGTGTTGGAACGGCAGGACCTGAAAGATTTGACCGAACTGTTGCAAACAGCGTATTGTGAAGACTATGTGAATTGGTGGCAACATTTTTTACACAACACACAACCGATGCACGCGCAGGATTACGGACAAGTAAATCAATTAGCACATAGTTTACGCAAGGAAAACAGCGTTGCGCAATTAGTCAAGATTGTGCAAACGCATACCCATCCAAGAACCGGCCCCCATGATCAAATCTTTAATCGCGACATTGCCAGCAAATTTAGCGATCTGAATTTGCTCAGTCAAGCCAATTTACAACAGCTATCTCGCACCCTGAAGGAATTAGAAAAATTTTCAAAGACTCTTTCATTGGTTTCTGATCAAGGTAAAACCGCTTATACCTTGACTAAGGCCCGCTTTCAAGGCGATAAACTATCAAATCCCATTTCTGAACTCTATGCCCAAGCTCAACAATATCCCGAACCATTGTCCAAATGGACTGAGCAAATTGCTGATGACATGTGGTTTCATCTGATCAGTGATACGCGACAATATTTGAATCATCAATGGAAAGATCTCGTCTATACTGATTATATCGGTCATATTGCCCATCATTATCCATTAGACTCCAATCAAACCCAAGATCTACCATTGGCTGATTTTAATCGCTTTTTTGCACCCCATGGCCTGCTTGCTCGATTTTCAGAAGATTATATCATGCCCTTTTTAGACACAACACAACCCCAATGGCAGCGCAAGGAATTGAATCACGCCGTGGTCCCGATTGCGGATGAGTTGGTAAACGAATTGATGCGCGCTAATGTGATCACCCATATGTTCTTTCCCCATCAACAGGAACAGAGCTATATTGAATTTAGTTTACAAAAAATTAATCTGGATCCAATGGTTGCGCAATTCCAATTAAGTATTGGAGACACTGAGTTGACCGATAATCAAACCAGTGATTCTTACACAAAATTCCATTGGCCGCAGCACGATGCACAACTCATGTTGCGCTCTATAGAAGGCAAAAATTTTAAAATATCTGAATCAGGCAACTGGGCAATCTTCAAACTCTTACAAAAAGTCAACATCTTAGTCGACGAACAAGACAGTACCAATCTACAAATTTTATTCGAAATCAATGGTAATTCGGGCCGTTATTTACTCAAAGCTCAGAATCAAGTCAACCCTTTTATTCCTGGAATATTATCTGGATTTAATTTACAGGATCATATTGCATAAGGGGCAAACAATCCGAACCGTGACCGTAGGAGGTCACTATAAAATACCCCAGCTATAAATTAAATAATTGTGTAATCTTAGCGATGGTTTCTTTGATGCGCTCATTGTTTTGCGGAGCCACAAAAATGGTATCATCGCCCGCTATGGTGCCTAAAATTTCCAAATTATTTCTATGCTGGTCGATAATACGGGCGACCATCCCTGCAGCACCCGGTGTGGTATGAATAATAATCAGCGTCTCATTCGCAATCACATCCAATACCCATTGGCTAATTAATGTTTTTTCCTGAGGTGAAGTCAGCTCATGGATCAAGCCTGCTTCGTGGGGTAAGCGGTAGTGGGTTTTTCCTTGACTATCAATTAATTTGACTGCGCCAATTTGATGTAACAACCTGGATATTTTGGACTGACTGCTCGCAACTCCTTGTCGCTCTAGTTCCTGTTGAATTTCCGACTGCGTTCTGGCTTTCCCTTCTAAAAGAATTTCACGCAGCAAATGAGTTGTGGATGTCATGCGATACTCCCGATTTTAATAGTGAAAGCTTACCAGACCAGACATAGAGGAACAAATTTTTTAACACCTTTTGGTAGGTTGGGCCTTGGCCCAACATTAAAACTCTATCATGAGGCACAGTATGATCAGCACATTATCTCTTGCAATAAATGCATAAATATTCTATTATAGTGAATAATTATTTAAAAGCCTTATAAAAAGGAGATGATCATGGCCACCTCACTTGCTGAACAAACAGAAAACCCAACCAACCTCCCTACCTACTCACAAATTATTTCTGGCCTGGGCGCTGTGGGAATCGCGCTGCAGAACTACCCAGCAGTAGTAATTTTTATCAATAGTTTGACTAAAAACATAATCCCAGTCAGCCAGGTATCAACTGCATTGATTCATACATCAGCCCTAACTACCGGAGGAATTGCCAGTGGTATGGTAAATTTCTGGATGAATGTCGAATTGCTCGATGGATTTTTCAAACGAATGACTGAAAAAAACGACGAAGGAAACTATAAATACATACGAGAATATCAAAAGCTAACCGCATGGGAACAATTACAATATTTTTCAGGAATCGCCGTCTTTGTCGTAACCGGAATCTTGTTTGGACTGATGGCATTTGCATTTGCAATGGAAGGCCCGCTTGCACTCTTGTCGGTCGTTGCTGGCGTATTAGTGGCAGGTATCATGACCATCCAAGAAGTCGAAACCTGGTTACAGAGTTACGATAAATTATTTCAATCTCGGGATCCCAAAAACCAAGAAGTTATGCAAGAGGACGGGGAAGAAACCTCGTTAGATCATTGGCAATTAGTTGGAAAATATTGTGGCCATCTCATCGCGGCCGGCAACGTTTTGGCGCTCAGTTTATTGTTTACCTTAGGTTTGACCCAATCGTTAATGATACTCCAGATTGCTTTACTCCCTGCTCTTATCACAGGATTTACGATTGCTTTCACTTTTGGTGCGTTTACCGAATACTTTTTTTATAATGCTTATCTGGCCGATTTTTGCAAAGATTTTGGAAAAAACTGGGAAAAAATGCTGGCAATCAAACACGCCTGGGCTGGTATTGCGTGCATCTCAACGAATGCTTTGGTTAATGCAGCACTGACCTACGCGGGTGTGGAGCTTTTAACAGGCGTATTGGTTGCTGCAAGTATCACATTGCCGCCTGTTGCCGCGATCACTGCCTTAGCAGCCATATCAGCCTTTTTTGGCGGCACAGCTTCCTTCATCTTGGGAACCGCTTTTTGGATACGACAAAATGAATCGAAACCTCAACCTAAGCCAGTTATTACTTCAGAAGGATCGGCAGGATTAAAGCGATATAGTAACTGGACAAAAGAGTCAGCGGCAAACAGGGATTTGGAAGTACAACACCATCTCCCCACAAACAGTGCTGTCTCGTAACTCCCCACCACGTCATTCCGAACCCGAGCGCAGCGAGGGTGAGGGATGACGTGATGGGAAGTTACACATGACTCATGTAAATAGATTTTTTTTGAGCACGGATGGAAAAATAAGTCTATTGCACAAGCCCTCAGAATTCATGCAGTTAAAGCTACACCCAGAGCAATCGGCTGTAGATCATACTCAAGCGTTTGCTTGAGATCAGCGACTGTTTCCACCTCAAACCTGGCGGACATACCCTCCAAATAAGCCGGTACTTCCTTCCTCATGCTATAAAATATATTCCTCGAGTGACCTTTAACCCAGGCTCTGGTAGCCAAACTAGCATTTAACAACCATGATTCTATATTTCCCGGATAGTAAGCGCACCTTATATTGGGTTCTCTCAAAAATAGAACAAGGCTATAGCCATAGGCAAAATGCATACAATATTCTTCCTCAACATTGGTGGGCAACTTCGCGAATTCTTTGCCAATATTTAACCAAAGTATCTCAATAGGAGCCCATGCTGCGCCACTCGAGTTACCGGCAACAACTAAGCCGCTGGACGCAGCAATAAAGACACGACAAGCATGGATAAGTGGTTGAAAGTCAAAATGATGAGACTCAGTGAACACCTCTCCATTCAAAGTAAAAGTAACGCCATAGGTTGCAATGGCTTGGCATTCCTTAAGTACGGAAGCTTTTGTTTCTTCATCCATGTAACGTTCCATCATATATCGAAAACTTGCATCTCCTGACCAGTAAACATACCCATACCCAGACATCGGTGTTAAAAAACATCGTCCGGCTGCATCTGGTAAATTGAGGTATCGCTTTGAAATAAGTAAGGATACTAATTGAGGATACTTTTTTAACATTGCTTCTGCTTTGCTTTGCTTGTCTTTTTCCTTTTCAATCGCAATCAAATAAAGAAATTTTCGCAATAAAACAGAGCACTTCACTGAATCAGAATTCATTTTATCGTAAAATCCTTTGAACAACCTTCCATGCGGTTGCATAACATTTTTTATATCATCAAGTTTCAAATACTCTGAGATAGCGATATCTACGTCTGCAGGAAGTTGGCTCAGCTGTTTTGCAGAGATTTTTGGCTTAGGTTCTGGCTGATGATTTTTGAAACTTGGCAATAATGACCAAAGCCATAATGCCCAAGAACTCATGAATAAATAAACTTTCAATACCCACGACCAAATGATGTTACGTCTAGGTATGAGATGTTCATTTGAATGGATCATAAAAATGGTTGATTCGTTTTTTATAAAAACGAATCGTACATCAAGCAGCTTTAAAAATCAAAATTTTCGGGTAAAATGGGTATATCACCACTGCTAATAATTAACCACTAAGTAAGTGGAATGCAGAATGAATTCGTGCTAAAGATTGTTTGTGCCTTACACGACTATGTAGCCGTTTCAATTCATTTTTAACCGTAATGTTAGTGTTTACGCCGTTGCACGGCATATACGGCTTCGAGACCCGATTCCGCTCCAACCGAAAAGTCCATCTAAACTAGTGCCATTGAGACAGGCTCTATTTCGGTATTAGCGCTCTGTGCTCGCACCAAACTTTTAAACACCCGCAACTCACGTGTATAAGAACACAAATCATTAACCTGATAAAAGCGTTTATACCAAGTATTGGAGCTGCGTGTATCCGGCTGAAAATCTCGGATCGCATCGGTGGAGGTAATCCAGACATCCACAAAAGGTTCGTCACCACAACCGGGATGAATGCGCACATCTGTCACGCCTGCCTGTTGTGCTTGAATTTGTTGCGCTTTCTGATCTAGAAAGTTTCGGTCTGCAAAAATCGTCTGCGCATTCTGCCCCAAACTATGGAGCCCATGCTCCAAAATACTGAGCAATGTCGTCATCTGATCTCGGTGTCTTGGCCCATAAAAACAACTATAGTTGGTCTGCACAAATTTTTGCCGTTGAGTTTCTAAATAAGCACGTAACTCATACAATTTCGCAAATCCAGAATAAGTAGTTTGGATAGTTTGAATCTGTTGCAATACCCTCTGAAATGCCTTCAGTTGGGTCGGGGCAACCTGAAGCTGTTCCACTGCGGTTTGAAAATGTTGCATTACGCCAACACATCGTGCCGACTCCTCGGCTTCATGCACCCAATTTTCAGGGATTTGTTGTAAAGAAACCATCCTACGAACTTGTTGCTGAGTCATTGCCAATACTTCCCGAGTATCCGTATACCCCCATAACCAACCCCAAGGAACATACCAGTTCTTTTGCGCTAACAAATTTTGTTGCTCTATCAAAGCGACTAAAAAAGCTTTGAGATTTTTTTTATTAGCCGGTGCAGTCGACAAGCGTTGTGCTGCTGAATAGAGCGTTCCTGCTGCGTGCTTCACCGTATTCGATTCAAGCCATTGATAATAAAAACTATCCGTTTGAGTGACCCAAAAAAATTCGGTCATTACTTTTTTTCCCAAAGAAAGTACAGCTGCATCAGAAGTCACTCGCGATAAATTCTCAATATCCTCCTGCACTTTAAGCTCTGCAGACCATGGCAATATAACACCCAAACAACGAAATAAATTGACACATAAAGTTGTGGCAGCAATGGCCTCTATAGAAAGCGTATTTCTAGGTAACTCAGCCACATGTCTAATTAAGAAGTTCAGTTGTTCACTGGCAGTCAGTGCTTTGTCTATTGCTGGGCATAAACGCTGTAAATGAACCATTTGACGTTTCATATATACTTGTATCCATTCCATCTTGTCTGCATCCAACCAATAGATCTGCTCATAATACAAACGAGCTATGATAAGCTGTCGCGAGACACGCTCACTGGTGACCCTCAACCGAGACAATGTTGCAGCATAACGTGCAGGGTATCTGACCGCTAATTGATAAAATGTGCTTGATTCCTTGTATAGGTAGTCTAATCGTGCTTGCTTTGCTTGAGATAACGTTTGTTGATTCGCCCATCCCATTAATTCGCGTGCAGTCTCTTGCCAAATCTGACCCAAATTTTGCTTCTGAAAAGATTCAATCATTTGATCCACATGCAACAAATGTTGGTAAGGCGCTTGCGCAGCCACATACTGTATCCACGCTTTTTCAACGTTATTTAATAGGGTTTCTCGATATTTTTGCAAAATATTGGATTGACCGACTTCTGGCCTTAATATGGCGTACCAAGTATCAAATGGCTGTAAGACTCTTTGTTTGATTTCAAGCAGTGCTTGAGCAAAATAGTTATTCAACGCAGGATGAGAGCCAAAACATAACACGTGTGACCCGAAGTAATAGGTATTGGCTTGTGGCTTAGGATTTTTGATATGAAAAAGACCCATTTTGGCAGTGGTGTGGCTCAGATAGGGGGTGTAGACGATACCCAAACTCTGCAAAAAAACACGAGAGCTAGTAGATTCATCCTCCAATGCAAGTAAGCGCTCTGCTTGTTCTATGTGAACCACATCTCCGCGCAAGCATAACACGCTCAAATACAATAACAGTGCTGCAGGAGATGTGTGGTAAACATCTAATTGCCATTGTAACTCAATGCGAGATTGGGTTAGTGCTAAGAGTATGGCCGCAAACTCTTGTTCGCTCAAGTTTGACTGGGTCATTTCATGATATAGCGCATGTAACACTGCTAATAATTGCAATAGAATACGTTGCGCGTGCAGCTCATCAATAACTACAGAAGGTGGTTGCATCAATTGCTGTATCAACTGCAATAAATCTGCACTGCTCAACGCAGCTAAACGAATTTTTTTCCTAGTTTTAGACTCTGTATTAAGATAATAAAAGTCTTCTGTTCTCAGAATTTGTAAATAGGCAAGATCTCGGATATAGGAACGCTCTTCATCCTCAATCTGGTTGGTAAAACGGCATTCTAAGTCAGAGACTCTCTCCAGCACTGTCTTTAAGAGCGTGTTATCTGCCGCATTCAAAACACTGTCAATTTCAACCGCATTCTGAGGTGTGGTAATCCCAAACTCTTCGTACTCATTCAGCATCATTTGATATAGAATGGGTTGTATACTCTGGTTTTTGAAACTTTCCTCAACACGTGCTTTTGTCCGAGGATCTGCTAGAAACGTCTTAAAAAATGGGATCAATACCATATGCTGTAATGTCCAAATGGTATTAGAGTATTTTTTAAACAGTATTTTTATTTCCAGATCAATGCCTAACAAGCTTGCTTCAAGACGGTCCCAATCCACAACTTGCGCTGGACTACCATTCTCCATAGAAATTAATACGCGCAAAAATACTAAGAACTTAGCATACAAAGGCGCTATAACTTCCTCGACCCCGTTGGAAACGGTTTTCGACAGTGTTGTACGTGCCCTTTCCAAGATAACCTGATAGGAAGCTTCAGCATTATTAGCTTCTTTTTTTATTAATACAGTTTGCAAAATTTTGACAAGATCATCAGAAGAAAATTGTAAATGACTAACACGAAAGGCAGTTTCACCATTTGGAGAAACCGTACGTTCAAAAAAATTTTTTCCCATTAAAGCTCGACTCTCACACTATCCACATCTAAGCGACAATCCATCCTATGTAATCACCAAACTCTTACTATTGGGATTATTGGAATAAGCTTTCAAAATATCTTTGATCAAATTGTCTACTACAGACACTCTAGCTTCTTCTTCAACAAAGCCACCACTCGCTTTGAGTTGATTCAAGCGCTCGCCAAGTTCCTTTGTCACAGTCCCATTGGGGAACAACGCAGCTAAGAAACGGCGTGTTTCAGCCGGACCAATATGACGATACAATTGGTTGCGCACATTCGCATCTTCGGCAGTGGTACTAAATGCCCACAATTCTATCGGTCCCAAAGTCAAAGTGAGCAATTGTATATTAATACCCGCTTTGGTTGAAAATTGCGCCAAAAAAGTAGCGCCACCATGTCTAGGCCCATGAACTTGAGTACGCAAAGCCGTCCTAGCGGTATCAGACAACCCAAAGACTTGGCAAGTTTTTTCCATAGTTTGTGCAGGCCCAGCATCCATGATAAAGATGGACGTTGCAAAATCAATCATGACGGAGTCAAAATCATCTAAAGATTGAGATAATAGAGAAATTTGCACATTCCATTTACGCCCTTCCCGCATATCAACAATCACTTGTTCGCGTACGGCACTCGATTTAGAAGTACGGTGAAATTCATCATAGACAATCCGCTTCGGATCTTCGCGAATCTCAGTCACGCGCTGCTTATGATAGGGTTTATATTGATCCGGAACGCTGGTCATGCTTTCTTCTGTCAAATAATAATGCCTCGCCAAAATATAGCGCGCAAGCATATACATCACTGATGTTTGTCGATCTGCGGCATCTCCGCCGCTTTTGGCAACCTCATCTAAATCCAGGGATACTACACGCGCATCTCCGATATCAAAAGCTGTGACGCGTGACAAAATAGGATATTCCCGAATCGCTCCCGAAATCATACGTGAGAATGAATTAATCAAAGATTCACCAGTAGGCGCAGTGACTTTTTCATATAAGTCTTCAACAGAAGGAGTCCGACAAATGGAAGCTGCATCCGCTAGTAATGGCATTGCATATCGCTGAGCTAACATTGCTTCATGGATAAATCCTGCAGAATACAACGCATCCGTCACTTCCCACCAAGTAGATTTAGAATCCCGCACAAAACCAATTTCTTCTAAAATACTATCTAAAAACTCTTCTACACCCGGAGCATAAGGAGCAGGCTTACTATCATCGGCCATCGCTTTATACAGTTCATCTACGACCATACCGATGAGATCAGGCATCGCATCATAAGGCTTGATAGCGCCTAGAGGTGTCGTCAATAAAGTTAAAAAATTCACTAAAAATGACCGCTCTGCAGCGGTAGGGTATCGGCATCCCAATTGAGTATCAAAAGGATTAATGGAATATTCTGGCGTCATACGCAAACGATGATAAGCAACCAAATGCCGATTTTCAGGCGGCAAAGCTTCTTTTAAGAGAGAGATTAACCCCGAGCTCGAAGGCCCGATATCAATAATCGCGATACGCGGTAGCCGCGTCAAGCCGCCAGATAGACACAGGGCTAAATTCTGGGCACTCGACAATACTGATTTACCAGAACCAGGACGGGCATACACCAAATCAATCCAAGTAGTTTGTTGTGAAGAACCGGGCTGAAACGGCCATAATTTCCCATCAGGAGAACGCAACAATACCGCACCATGCTCCCATGGAGAAGCAGGACGATTGATTGGTAACATCGTCACAACTGCCGACAAAGGCGCCACAGTAGGTACCGCAGGGCTATTGGTAGTCGTTGCGAGCATCGATGCAGCAAATCCTGCAAAGGGATCCCCACACATCTCTGAAACGTCAGTACTGCCCCACCCTTGCACTGCTTTCACTAATTCTGATGCGCGGCGTCGCAATAATTCTTCTTCCGTTGCATTGGCCCAAGTCGTCACTACGACCCGTAATCGAACAATGGCTTCGTCTGTGTTCAAATTAATGTATTTTAATAAACTTACTGAATCACTAATCAACCGATTTTGTGGAGAAGAAAAACTTAAAATAGATGCTAAGGTCCCTTTGAGTTTAACCGTATCTAGAGCTTCAGACTCAATGAGAAAAGAAATTCGCCATGGTACATGCGTGGGTACCAAGCGCGAAAATAATTGAGAAAACGGACGGACATCTTTGGGAAATAAATCAATATACATGGTGGCATATAATTTATCACCGACTAAGACTGTGCGCCGATCAACAATCGTTGCGTCCCGGGGTAAAACTTGTTTGGACAGAGGTGGCCATAATAGGTCGGACGGATCACCTTCAAAATTATTCACTTCAGTGACACCAATTGTATCGCCCGGTAAAGTTGCCTTCCAATCTTTACCAGTAAAATCAGGATCAGCCGTCATGCGTATCGCGAACATTGCATCATGCACATTCAAGAGCCTTGCTAATAAGCGATATTGCTCTAAATCATTTAATACCGATCTAACGAAAGCACTGTGGGTATCCCGTATTTCTGGAATTGCGGCAAAAATATTTTGTGAACGCAGAAAAGGAGGAACTTTTTCCTCACGAATGATTTTGAGTTTTTGAGCTGTGGCAGCCTTGGCCCGATCACTGGGTAAATTAAATGGCCGGGTAAATAGGACAAAATATAAGTGTTCTTCTGAACAATATTTAGCAATATGCGAAACACGCTCTTTGAATAAATCATCTAAATCTAACTTCAAACGTGCTGCCGATTCACGTGCTGGACGATAAATATCCTCGATATTGGCTTGGATATTTTGTTTATCATGACTAAAATAAACTTGTAAGGCATGACCAGACCGACCCATAGCACCTTGAAAAGAATTCGTGATACCTTCGACCAAACGATTAAACTCTTCTGTCCCCACTAATGAGGTCACCCCTTCGATTTGAAGCACAGAAACCAAAGAGCCATCATGATTAACCAAAACGGTAGAACTATCTGCCGTTTCTAAGTCAATATAAGATGCGGTACGTTGTTTTAAAGAAGTGCTCAACCAAGCAAAAAATGTATCGATTCCTCCGAAAAAATTTTCTGCCCAACTTGCCATAACTTATTCTCCGTAGGATTTTAACTAACACTCGTGTCACCAATTTCTTGCAACGCATTCGACGCCCATGTTTCAATTTGGTGTCTAAAGCGCGCTCTAGAGGGTAGCAAACGCACGCCTTCCAGCATTTTAGTTAATTTTTCAGGCTCAATCGTCCCTGAATCAATCAATAAATGCCCAAAAATTGCTGGATCACTGGTACCTTCCCCAAATTTGTCTTCAATTTGCTGAGATCGAACTTTAAATCCAAGATATATCGTTTGGGCAGTCGCTTTATATCCCGTATCGTTAGTAATAGCGCAGAATAAGACATGACACAAAACATTCAGTTCAGCTTGCGTCATTTCGGGAACATACACCAATGTTCCACCGCCGTATCCGCCAACTCCAACTGACTCCAGAAAAAAGCATTGGGCACAAAAACAGCAAGCGGTGATCAAGTTTTCGGATTTATTATTATAATAATCACCGTCTAAATTGATCACATCTTGATATAGCTGTGCCTGAAAACCACAAAACTGGCAGGTGTAATGATCACGCTGTAATACTTTTTTCTCGTACAAATGAAATCTAGGATCCGATTTTCTAGCCGAATACAAACGCCAAGCACCTGGCGATGCAACAAGTTGCAATTTAGATGCTTGAGGCTGGTAGTTGCTCATTAGCTGCCCGTAGAACTATTAATTTCTGTACCAGAAGCACCAGCTGTTTTACCACCATCTTTAAATATGGTATTCCCTACAGCAGAGAACATAGACGGTAGGAATAGCAAACCAGCCGCAATCAATATTTGAGAAACAGGCTTACCAATCGGTGTTTGCGAAGGATTTTCTTTATGTTGCTTAAATTGCAAAATAGAAGCAATCGCAAAACCCAGACCCGCAATATAGGACAATGCCGTAACTGCTTTTCCAACGCTTCCAAACGTCTTAGTCAGTGTGGATGCCATCGTTCCTAAACTTTCAGCCAAAGCTACATCTGCCCACACAAAGGCCATAAGACTTGTAACAAGCATCGTTCCTTTTAAAGCCACTTTAGTATGTTTTATTTTTTTCATATCATTTCCTCGCTTATTATTCTAAAACCATTGTTCAAAAAAAATTTCCTTCTTATCTAGATAGTACAACAGGTATCGGCGCACTTCAATGCAAGATTAGTTACCAAATAAAGTATCCTGAAACACTTCTAATGTTCCAATAATATTCATAGCCAACACACCACCAAACACGTGCATGAATCCCTTTCCAATATTACCCGCCCCTTGTCCTTGCGAAGAGCTGCGGGCAACCAAAAGCCAACCGCGTAGAAAAGCAACCAAACCGACCACCTGAATAATTATCGCCAATGAAGTACCCACGGCGTTATCACTACCAAAAATACTGCTAAGCAGTGGACTCGAATTACTTATAGGAGCATAGGCCAACACGCTACTATACCCAAACGTAGAATTCATAATCACTTCAAACGCAGTGGGGTAGTACAATAACATCGCAGCAACGAATAAGTAGATAGAAGCTTCTTTCATACTACTCGCACCGCCACTACTGCGCTGTTCTCCATGAGATTTCAAGGTCATGATTGCTTTCAGGGCAAAAGCAATACCCATCAAATAAGATGCTCCAGTCAGCATTTTTTCAACAGATAGCAAGGAATTAGCTAGATTACTGAGAACAGCTGTACTCCCTGAATACCAAGTTTCGCTCATGGGATCACCTTAGGATCGTGCTCAAATTAACTATCCTCTTGACTAAACGTAATCGTTTGCCCAGAACTGGTTAAAACCTGCCCACTAATGGCATCAATATAACGCACTTCACCATAATTATAAACTTGCGTTCCTTGTCTCACCGTTAAGGTTTCTCCATTGGAACAGACCAACCAAGCTCGGCCAGCAATAATCGCTTGCAACGCACATTGTATTTGTGGCACAACTGCCTCCATTTTAGTAGCTCCAAATGGATTCTTTTGTTGCTGTTTGATTTGCTCCGCTAATACAGCACTTTTTTGTGCTTCATTCCCAATGGTCGTAGCCAATTGAGATAATTGTTCAGCCACCAATTTCAGGCTCGCCGTTGTCGTATCCACATTACTCCGCAAATTCGACATTTGAGAAGACAAATCTCTGACTTGGGACTGCAAATCTGAATTCACTTTTTCCAAACGCTGGAATTGATCTTCGTTCATCCCCGTGCCGTTGTAGGTGGTTTGTGGTTTTGATCTCAGCGTAACTGCAGGCACGCTCGACACAATAACGTCCTGAGGTTTAGAGTTAGCATGCTTCACAGAGATAGCAACTATTTTCTCATTTGTTTTTTCCGCAAGCGGATTCGAGGAACAACGGTAGATCAACACTGTAATCAATAATACCAAAATGACAATCAACGCTATACGCAACATAAAGTTTTGTTGCACCGCTTCTAAGATTGGTTTGATTTTTACTTTTTCGAATAATTTCGAAATATCCGGAAAAGACATGCTCTTTTTAGGTGGAGATGCAACAGGTTGTTCTGCCGATTGTTGCGGTTGAAGTGCATCAAATGAGCCCGTTGTTGACTCATCTTCATTAAAAAGATACTCCTCCTCAGGGAAACCAGGATCCAGGTTAGGAGAACCATCCTCCTTTGTAGAATTATTAATTTCAGTATCACTCATCATATTCTCACATTATTTTAACATCTTGAGTAAACAAAATTCCAACACCCGTACCGGAAAAAACCTCTACCGTAGGTTTACGCTTGATACCTTGCTGTGCGTATTGTCCCCAGGCCTTACCCACCGTCGCCAATCCAATGACTGCATTTTCCAAAGATGAGCGGCCAATACCATTTTGTACTGTGGTCTGTTGCGTGTCGCCTGTACCGCCAATTGTGATGGTAGTATCCGCTGACTGGAATGCATTCCCAAACCCTTCTAAAAAGGTTGATGCAAACAATGCGCCATACCGACTCATATAATGGTGGTTCGTTTCACTAGATAGCGCCGTGCGCGCCGTATCTGGATCAATTGCAAATGCAGCAATAGACAGCGTTTTTGGCGCACCAGGAACTGACATTGCGTTAAATGAAATGACCATTTTCTCTGCTTCGGCAGGTAAATTAAAGCTACCAATTAATTTAGCCCCTTTCAAAGGACCCGAAACAATCGTGGCAAGAATAGGACCTGGCTCATCTGAATTCACCGAAGTATCAATCACTGCAAACATCACATCACCCATTTTAACTACCACAGTAGCATCGGCTTTTGGAGCAGCATTTTTTCCTGCACCCGCACCCCCAGGGCCTGATTTTCCTTCTCCAGCACCATTTTCATCACCTGCAGGACCACCGCCAACATAAGCTTGAATGGGTGCAATTTTCCAAGCTTGTATGAGTTGATTGGCGACATTTGTCATGGTGGCAGTACGTTGCTGAATCTTCTGCTGATATTTTTGATCCGCCATTTGCACCTTCTGTTGCGCAAGAATTTTTTCTAATTTCTGAGCATTGGCAGCTTGCATCTGTGCATTTTTATTCAAAGCACCCGCACCTCTTACAATCGACGGCATGGTCTGCCCAGCATTGGGTGACATATCTGCCAAACCGGCTAAAGCAGAATCGTGGGGACTAAAACCAGCTGCCTGCAATTGATCATTTGTAAACCCAGCAGCTTTCATTTCAGCTGCGGTCACTCCGGCAGCTTTCAACTCAGCAGCAGAATAGCCAGCTGTCTTCAAATCAACAGCAGAATACCCCCCAGCTTTTAATTCCGCGGCAGTATATCCAGCTGTCTTCAAATCAGCAGCCGAAAAACCTGCTGCTTTCAAATCCGCCGCAGTGAACCCGGCATCTTTTAAGTTAGACGCATCATAACCAGCTGCTTTCAGTTCTGTGGCGGAGAATCCAGCGGCTTTGAGATCTTTAGCAGAGTATCCTGCTGCTTTTAAATCCGTTGCAGAAAATCCAGCATTTTTTAATTCCGCAGCAGTGAATCCCGCTTCTTTTAAATCAGTAGCCGAAAAACCTGCCGCTCTCAATGCTGCCACATCACAGCCCAATGTGTTTTTTATCGTTTTGGCAGTCAAACCCATTTTGCGCGCCGCGACTAAAGCTTCGACACTACAGCCGGCAGTCCGTCCAGCAGCAATCAAGCCCGCCGGCGTGATTGCCATACCAGCAGCTTTCAAATCCTCAGGGCTGAATCCTGCAGCCAGTAATTGTGCAGGGGTGAATCCGATACCTGCCAGCGCTTGCGTGCTGTACCCAGCCTTTCTTAAAGCTTCAACTGAACATTTTATTCGCGCAGCATTCACTCCTTTGTCATGAAATTTTTTCAATTTCGCCGGATCACAACCCGCGGCTTGCAACTCAGTATCAGAAACGCCACTACCATCATCTATTAAGCCACCTAGCAAAGCTTGTGCTGCCGCTATGTCCGTAGCCGAAAATCCTGCCTGCTGCAATTGAGCTGGCGTAAATCCAGCTGCTGTAAGCTGTTGTGCATTGTACCCTGCTGCTTTTAAGGCTTCAGCTGAACAATGAATTCGCGCAGCATTCACTCCTTTATTATGAAATTCTTTCAATTTCGCCGGATCACACCCTGCTGTCTGTAACTCAGTATCAGAAACGGTACTGCCATCTAGCAGGCCAGCTTTGAGCAAAGCTTGCGCTGCTGCTATGTCTGTAGCCGAAAATCCTGCCTGCTGCAATTGGGCTGGCGTAAATCCAGCTGCTGTAAGCTGTTGTGCATTGTACCCTGCAGCTTTTAAGGCTTCAGCTGAACAATGAATTCGCGCAGCATTCACACCTTTGTTATGAAATTCTTTCAATTTCGCCGGATCACATCCTGCAGTCTTCAAGTCAGCGTCCGAAACACCGCTGTTATCTAACATGCCACTCTTAACCAAAGCTTGGTCCGTCAATTCTTCAGGTCTAAAACCGGCGTTTTCTAAATTTTTCATTGTAAAGCCGCCAGCCAGCAAAGCACTGGGACTGCATCCGGCTAATTTCTTAATCGCGGCTGCGCTGACCCCTGCCAATCTTTGCCTTTTGATTGCCTCTTCGCTGCACCCTGCTTTACGTACATCTTCCGTAGTAAATCCTACTGGAAGAATCATTTCGGCCGCCCCAATATCCGCTGAGGAAAAACCTCCAGCCGCCAAATCAGCCGCAGAAAACCCTGCATCCATCAAATCTCTGGCACTATATCCCGCTTGGCGCAATTGGTCGGGAGTAAAACCTGAATTTTTCAATTCAGCAGCTGAAAATCCTGCATTCTTCAGCTCCAATGCCGTATATCCCGCTGCTTTCAATGCTGCGGCAGTACAACCACTGATCTGACGGATTGCAGCTGCACTGACACCAGCACCATGCCAGCGACGTAAAGCTTCTGGCGAACACTTCTCTTTCCGAATGTCTTCTGCCTTGATACCGTCTGGCAAGCCACCCGCACGCGCAATATCTCGTTCAGAAAATCCAGCTCCAGACATCTCCCCATCAGAAAACCCGGCATTTTTCATTTCATCTGCAGAAAATCCAGCACTGTGTTCTTCGCACGCAGTGAATCCACAAACTTTCAACTCAGCAGCACAATATCCAGCAGCTTTAAATTGTTGTGAACTAAAACCCAGGGCTCTTAACTCAGGACAGGGACAAACCTGTTTTAATTCTGGCAACGAAAATCCTTTCCGTTTTAATTGTTCACAAGTACAAACTTTTTTCAAATCCGTCAAAATAGCACCTGCTTCGATGGCTTTAGCCAAACTTGCTGGATTACAATGTTGGTCTTTTAAATTTTGAAACCATATAGTAGATTGTGGCCCCTCCAGATTTTCGCGAGCCAACGTGGAAAACCCTACGCTCCCCTCCCCACCTTGAGCACCCACTGATTCCACGCCGTCACCAAATGCCTGACTTCGAATAATTGTGGGTATAGCACTTCCGCCTTTGGCTGCAGCATCTTTCGCTTGCTCCATATTCTGCGTTTCTTGTAATGCCGCGTACTGGGCTGTTTGATTCAATGAGCCAGGAATAGACTTGATACCGGCCGCACCTCTGACTACTCCGGATTTTTCTTTCAAAGGATTTGAAGACGAGTGCAATTTAACAAAACCAATGACGATCATCGTAACCACCAATATCGCGGTAAAAATAATGATGATTCGCGAACGCGAATTAGTGAAAAGGGATTTGATATTCTCTTTCTTCGTGGCCATCGTTTATAACCCTTCTATCTTGAGCTGCATGACTCTGCCATGCCAAGAAACTAATAACACCGGAGACTTCGGCATTTCGTAGGCATGCGTACCATCTGCACTGGTCATACTACCGAGCCATCCAGGGGACAAAATAGTCAAACTGGTTCGCACATACATTTTATTATCTAGCAACCAAGCAAGCGCATCACCCCCGCTAACCACCAAGCGCGTACTTCCAGCAGGAGGGACACCGTCTAAAACATGTAGCAACACATCACTTGCTGAAGGTGGCAAGCCCTCTTCGGTTGGCATGTTTTTGGCATTAGGTCCATACCCTTGTACACGCAAATCTACCCGATAATCAACTGCCTTTTGCCCAGGAATCAGGGTGATCATCACTGGCGTATTGAGGCCAGTTAAGCGCACCGCCAAATTTCCGTAAGTATACAGCTTTGTCGCTTGAATCATTAAATTATTGCCAGTTTTGTCCCACTGAATATTAAAAGAGGACGGATCACCCAAATCAAATGCAGCAATTGGCCAAGGCGCACCCGTCGCATCTAAAAATACAATAGCGCTGACAAAGCCCTGCGATAAACGAATAACAGGAGGGGTTGAGCCAGGCGATAAATTTACAAACTTTGAAGTCGCAGTAGGCTTTGGCGGAGTAATAGGATTCGCTGCTTTGGCAAATTCCGTTTCTTCATATTTTTTCTTCAATGACTGGATTTTATCGGTATTCAATGGAAATAATTGTGCTTCCACCCCCCTGAATGCCAACTCATCCACAGACTCAGCCTCATCTTCAGCGGTTATCACACTAGTGGGTGGAGGGGATACAGTCGGAATAGGCGTCGGCGCAGATGGTTGTGCTTGAGATGCCTGCTGGTTAGGCAGTTGTCCTGCAGGCTTACTCTTCATATCTACGGCAGGACCTGGACCCGACGATTGCACCATATTGGGCGAGTCTTTCGCTAATTTTTTCTGTAACATCCGTAATTGGTCCAACGCTTGGTTCGTAGAACCATTATCTTGCGCCCAAGCCGGCGTTATGACGACATTCAAACCAACAATGGCGAACCATAACGCGGCTATCTTCATGATGTTGTAGACCCGGAAGCAGGAGCAGAGACAAACTGCGCAATCCCAATGCCACGCGGTGAATTTAATGTGTCTACTCGACTTACTAACATAGTCACCGTCATGTGTTGTTGCGAAAATTCACTCGCACTTTGATAAGTGACCAACATAGGCATTTGAATTCGCCACGCGTACCGTCCATTCAAAATCCCTTTTTGTAAAATTACTGGCGCACTAGTCGCAACCGCTGAGACCACTAATTTTTTAGCTTTCACTGCTTCCAGATTATTAGAAGATGCCAAAGCATTAATAAATTGATCCCAGCCTTCCGCAGTAAAAAATCCTGAAGAAGCGACTAACTCGGAGCGATAGTTCACAAAATTATATGAAAATGCAGCAATAGCGGCTTGGTTTGCCCATTGCAAAACAGCTGAATCAGATTGATTGGGCGCATTCAATGCCACAATAGGTGTTATTTTGCCACTAATACTCGTCGCAAAATAACGTGGCTCTGGGGGATGAGTAAGAATATAACCCAAGAGGCCAGCCAATATAAAGTTAACGATAACAGAAAATATTAATATCGTTATCATTTTCCGTTGCCCATCCCGGTAAAAACTATTTCGCAGCATCACTGCGGCAATTGCATCATCCGCCATACGACCCTCTCACTGTGGCATTGCCCTGACATCACTATCTTGGTTACTATCATCCGCTAACAACGGCTGCGAGCTATAATTAGGAGTATCCATAGCTATCAAAGGGACAGGCGATGTTTCACCAAATGTCGCATAATAATCAGGCTCCGGAAGAATAGAGTAAGTATAAATTATTCCGACCATTAATCCTACACTGATGATAACAGAAATTACGATTGCTGTTTCTACGCTTCGATACGTTCTGACGTAAAATTCTTTAGATCGTTTGATCAAATTCCAAGTTTTTATACTCATCCTATTTCCTCAGCATCAAACATTAGGACACAACTTGTCTAAAAGTAATCTCGACTCTAGAGTTTGGGGACGAATCCAACCCTGTCTTCTTCGCAACTATAGGTTTATCACTCCCCGCGCCTTCTGTAAATACTATCGCTGTTTCAATATCTCGAGACCATAAATACCGCCCAACCGCCTTGGCACGCGCTTTCGTCAATGCTGTGGTTCTGTCTTGAGATTGGTAGCAATCACTATACGCAGTCACTTTAACCATAATTTTCCGCATAGACTGCAAATAAGTCACCACATCATCTAAAATCCCATAGCCATCGGATTTAAGCTTGGGTGATTGATTATGAAAAATTTCTGACGAAGGGATACTAATCAAATAATCATCTCCCATTGCAATAACCTGAACATGTTCAGAGGTTAATTTATCATACATATCTGCGATAGCAGTGTCTGAAGTATTCTCAACCCCCGTGGGCAATGTCGGAGGATCGGCGTTGAAGCTCTTTGAAGAGCTACACCCCCACAACCCCCAACATAAGAGCAATAGGCTGCACACTGTTCTCAATATACAACTCCAGAATGGTTTATCTTTTATATATAGAAATCAAAACATAGAACGCCCTCGGATACAAGCAATTTCCTCAGAGCAAGTGCACTCGTGATTAAAAAAACCGACCAGATTTATTACGGTAGCGATAGTACTAGTCTTTTTTCGCCTCAGCAGCAGCTTTTCGAGCGCGAGCAATTTTCAACGCTACCAAATTCACCTGCTCGGCAAGAGCTTCTCCATCCCCCATGTGACGTTCATCAGGTGGGTAGTTGGTAACAGATTGAAAGTCTTTAATAATTTCATTTGCAACTTTACCAGCCATATTGGCTTTTTGTCCTGTCAGACGTTCAATAGAAATCAAATTGTCACGTGTCTCTTGAATCGGTAACAAGGCTTTTGCAAAAGCAATTTTGTCTTTAACTAAAATCGGTGGCGCATTAGAAGGTTGACGCAGCGGCGCAAAAATGGTCAACACACCCGTCACTTCGTCCTCAATCACATCTTCTACTTGTTCTGGTTCATTATGGCGATGAAAAGAGAGTAATACAGCCACACTACGCTCCACAGGCTCCGCAATGGCTGAGTCCTGTAAAGCTTGGGCCACCAAACCAATGGTTTCACTCTCGACTACCATATCAATGCTGGGTTTATCACTGGCTATAATAGTTTGGAATCCTAGCAATTGCTTTTTTAATTTATCCAGATACTCACTAGGTGGGGGCTCGACTTTTAAAAACTGATTAATTTTCAATTTTTTCACAGGTTTGGGTGCCGCATAAAACATATTCACTCGCACGATTTGCGATTTGAAAAATATATGCGCTTCCCCTTCCGTTTGGTCTTTCAAATCCAATAAATCGATACGCGCACGTTTTTCAAATGAAGAGCTGCGTGCATCCGCATAACTATTGGTCATAGAGTTTTCTCTGGTTTGGAAAGAATCAACCTTTGTCACATAAGCTTCACCCGCGGTTTTGGTGAAAAAATCCCAGGTAGCTTCCGGATCCTCTAGCTTCATACAAATCTTGATATTGGTATTCGCACCGATAGAAGCCGCTTCTTCTTTGGAAGCTTTTTGAAATGCTGGTAAATCCTGCCCTGCAAAGATAGCAGAAAACCCTAAAGAACGAGCCTGTGCAGGCACGACCGCAAATCCTTTTACCGCATAATAACCATACTCATCCAAGATACAAATATAAGGTGTAGGCGCATTCGTGGGTTTGCGCTCAATCACGTCTCGGTAATCCCCTTCAACATCTTCCCCTAAACCAGATGCCATCATTGCTTTTAATGAGGACACAATGATCTTGCCTAAATTCGACAACTCATCGGGAGATTTTTCTAAAGCAGGTAATAACACCACTAAAATACGTCGATTCAATACCACATCTTTGAAATCCACTTCGGCCAAATTAGTCCGAATAATGTGCCCATAAGTATCCGCTAAAGATGAAAAGCTGCGCACCAACTGCATAGTGATAAAACCATGTTGCTCCAGAACCTGCGACACTTGCTTACCTTTTTTCTCTTTATTATAACCCGGCAGCGTATTCAAATAGTTACGCAGCGGATCGGTTACTAGCTTAGGCACATGATCAATATTAACCGACTCTTGATCATCTCGTGGAAATACCTTATCAATTACAATAGATTCTAAACGGGTCAGATCAAAATAATTTCGAATGGTATTGGCATCCAGCAACAGAGCACCATCATCGCGCATAAACACCAACAAACGCATCAATGCTTCCACGAACGCAATTGCGCGGCCTTTCCACATATCGCCATCGCCCCCACCCGCACTCTCTCCCATTAAGCTCACCACTAATTGGGTTAACATACTGGAAGAACCTTGGCAAAAAGGGTTCAAAGTATTCGACAAACGTCTTTCTTGTGGCCCTACGATATCACGCGCACCCGTCATGAAATTAATAATCAGCAAATCATCTTCGCGCCCCATACTGCGCACCATAGAGAACACTTTTGCATACAGCGAGTTATCCCCTTTACCGTCAACATAGATAAAGCCACTTCCTTGTACCAAAGCATTATAAGCAATCGACACCAACGCTTCCGTTTTACCACTACCGGTTGATCCAAAAATCAACACATGCGTACGCATATCTTCATTGGCAAACCATACTTCTTTATTGCTTTGTTTTTCATTCCCAAAATAAGCAATCCCGCGTGCCGTATAAGGTAATTTGATACCAGGTTTTAAATCGTTATAATCTTTTGCCTTGGAAACTTGCGGTAAACGGAACGGTAATTTATGTTGCCGCGTTATAGCATATACAAACATCATCACCGTTATGATAAAAAAAATCACCGATGCTTCAGATACATAAAAGATACCAGCCGCACATGCAATGAGTACCACAGAAACATTCGTGGCGTCTTCAAAGAAGGCCATAAAGCGCTGGCCCATCGGACGCGTATCACGCAATAGTTTGTTTGGGTCGAGTTCACTTCTTGCGTCAATCCCTCTTATCATGGTTGTAGCTCCTGCAATTCTTTGGGAGATATTTTGACTTCTTTGATCGCAATTTCCAGTGCTTTGATTGCTTCATCAACCATGGGGGCACGTGAGCCACGTCCCATCGACTTTTCAGCTTTCCAATGCGCAAACGGCCCACCCACTTCAGCGAAAGGCGTTTGTCTACCCACACAATTACACATATACCAAAGTCTTCTGTCCGTGGGTTTGAGCCATAAAAACTCTGCGGTAGGCACAACCCCATCCATGCGTGCAGCCTCTAACAAAGAAGCCAGCACAGTCAGAAGATAGGCATGCTTTGATAAAATTTCTTTGACTAGTTCTGTATTGATATGTTTGTTGATCACCGCATCCACATCTCCTGGATTGAGCTTACCCATCACAAAAGATTTATCCATATTTTTTAAAATAGTCGTAGCAGATCCTTTATCACGGTTAATGCGCGCCATAAATACTGCAGCCAATGCTTTCACATGTATTGGACAGCGATCAAAGCCATCCCAAGAGGGGCCTAATTGCAAAGTGAAGATACGCTTGGCATCACCGCGCCTCAATCCAGCAGTCATTTCTTGGCCAGGCGTAGCATTATTATCTAATAGTACGTCAGATTTTTTAAGCAACTGATATTTACGCGCAAACTCCATAGGCGTCAAAGCCATTGCCCATGGTCCGCTATTCACATCCGTTGCCGTCAAATCCTCTTTGACAATAGGCATAATAGACGGCCAATTTTCTTGCTCTTGTTCGCGCAGCGTGGTCATCGTGTGGCGTCTACGATATTTTAATGTGACATCTGAACGATATAGAATCATGGCAAACACCAACATCAAGACCATAATGGGATAACGACTGTAATCGCCAACATGCTGAGTAAATACCATCAACTGTGACCAATCTATCCCAGCAGGATCTAAAGTCTGCATTAGTAGAATATCATTACCTAATGAGGGGTCATGGACGAAATAATTAATGAGTTTTGCTTGAACAATATTGAATGCAAATACAAAAGAAACAATATACTGATGGGCACTATGCCAGGTAAAATAGCATACAAAAACAATCAGCCCCATTATCCAGGCGGGAGCCAGCGAATGATCACCGGATTGCTGCGAACCCTGTTGCCCCATGCCTTCCCTCCATGATAACGCTTCAGGACTTACGCAAAACCCTATCTTTGGAGTTTTATGTAAGTACTGTGCTTAACCTCGAATCGTATAAAACACGGCGTGTTTTATACCGCCCGAAATATAAGTATATAGAGTCTACTTCTAATTCGCTAGATTTTATTTATACCTTTCAATCCTCTCTTAACTCGAACCAAAGGGCATTAAGCAATGCGAAGCTACAAGCCAACCCTGTGCCTAGAATCCATGAGAAATACCACATAAATATCCTCCTAATAAGCAGTATCGATGTTGTCTATAATATTTTGCTCACTTACTTTCCCGCGTAAAACTCGATACACCCAGGTTGTGTAAGCCAAAACAATAGGCAGAAAAATCGCTGTTCCAATCAACATAATGGATAAAGTTAATTGGCTGGATGAGCTATCCCAAACCAATAAGCTGTGATTAGGATGAGTTGACGAAGGCAACATAAATGGAAACATACTGATACCAACGGTTGCAATAATACTCGCAATTGAGCCCGCACTACAGAGAAATGCAATCTTCGGAAAACGAGCCAATCCACAAGCAAATAAAGGTAAAAGAATACCTAATGCTGGCGCCAATAGTGCCACATGCATGCTCTGATAATTATGAAACCAAGCATCAGTTTGATAAACAACAGACTTATACAACGGATTAGAAGGGCCTGCATGCATGACAATGCTGTTAAGTTTATAGCCATATCCACTCAGATAAAGCCAAAGTCCTCCGCTTATAAATAGAAGACTAGTTAATAAGGCAAAAAACTTACCCGCAGTCTTAGCACGTGCTTGTATCTGTTCTTGTGTTTTTATATGAATAAAAAAGGCACCATGCATGCTGAGCATAGCAACGGATAACAATCCCGAAAGCAAGGCAAATGGGTTTAATAACTCCAAAAATGTTCCAGTATAAAAGGGTCGCAAACTTTCATCAAAATGAAAAGGAACACCTTGGAGAACATTACCTATAGCTACTCCAAATATTAAGGATGGAACGAACCCGCCAACAAATAATGCGCGATCCCAATATAAACGCCAAGTAATATTACTCAATTTTGAGCGATATTTAAAACCTACAGGACGTAAAATCAACGCTAACAACACCCATAGCATGGCCAGATAAAATCCGGAAAAAGAAACGGCATATAGCATTGGCCATGCTGCAAAAATAGCACCCCCACCCAATATAAACCAAACTTGATTACCCTCCCAAGTTGGGCCAATACAGTTGATACAAACGCGGCGTTCTAGATCAGTTTTGCCAAGCCATGGCATCAATATTGCAGCACCTAAATCGAAGCCATCCATGACGGCAAAACCAATCAATAATACCCCCAATAATAGCCACCACACTATCCGCAATGTTTCGTAATCTATCATGCCAAGCTCTCCTGTGGACCGATTTTTATGTATTTAACTAGTAAGAACACCTCAATGATCGCTAGAACTGTGTAGAAAATAAAAAAGCCCGATAAAGAAGTAATCAACTGTGACAAGTTCAGTGAAGAGGTGGCCATAAAGGTTGGCAATATACCTTGAACCACCCATGGTTGACGCCCGCATTCGGCAACAACCCAACCGAGCTCCGCTGCAATCCAAGGTAATGGCAATGCCCAAAAACACATGCGTAAATACCAACGCGTATTATGAGCCTTGCGATGAACATTCAAATAAAATCCTGTACCAAATAGAAAAATAAAGAATAAGCCACATGCTACCATGATGCGAAAAGAAAAGAATAAGGAAGATACATTGGGTTTAAGCGATTGGGCAGCAAGACTAATTTGTTCTTCTGTCGCATCAACCACAGTGTTGGTGTATTTTTTCAAGAGTAAACCGTACCCCAAATACTGACCGTGAGCTGCAAAATCGATTTTGGCCTGAGGATCCTGAGGGTTATTCTGTATACGAGTCAATGCACCATAAGCTAAGATCCCCTCACGAATATTTTGTTTTCCTTCCTCTATAAGCTCAGAGATCCCGATTACTGGTTTATCAAATGATCGTGTGGCTATGATCCCTAACACATAAGGAACTTCAATCGCATACTTTGTTTTCATTTGTTGTTCATCAGGTATTCCAAATAGTGTCAATGACGCAGGTGCCTTTTCTGTATGCCACATGGCTTCCATCGCGGCGATCTTCATTTTTTGATTACTATTCGCAACATAACCACTTTCATCTCCCAACACGACAACAGATAAACTAGCCGCCAATCCAAATGCGATAGCAACCGTCATGGAGCGTTGAGCGAAAGCTTGGTGTCGCCCACGCAACAAAAAATAAGCGCTGATTGCCAATACAAAAACCGCCCCTGTTACATAGCCCGCACTAATGGTATGTACAAATTTGGCTTGGGCCACCGGATTGAAAATGATTTCTGAGAAACTGGTGACTTCCATGCGCATGGTCTGAAAATTAAATGCCGCTCCCACAGGATTTTGCATCCATCCATTAGCTATAAGGATCCACAACGCTGATAGATTCGTTGCAAAAGCCAGTAACCAAGTCGTAGTCAGATGTTGTAAGCGAGTTAGCTTTTTCCAACCAAAGAAAAACAAGCCAACAAAAGTCGCTTCTAAGAAAAAGGCCGAGAGCCCTTCAAGGGCTAGCGGAGCACCAAATACGTCACCAACATAATGAGAGTAATAGGACCAATTGGTTCCAAATTGAAACTCCATAGTTAGCCCGGTAGCAACGCCTAAAACAAAGTTAATCCCGAACAAAACCCCCCAATACTGAACCATCTCTTGCCAAATTTTACGCCCTGTCATCACATACACAGTTTCCATAATGGCCAATAATATCGATAACCCCAAGGTTAATGGCACAAATAGAAAATGATACAGCGCTGTTAATGCAAACTGTAAACGAGATAAATCAACAATATCAGTACCTGGAATCATAATTACTCTCTAATTTTTAGACGTTATACACATTTTAACAGGACTCAGACCTTTTCACTGTATTTCTTGGGTTGATCCAAACAACCAGTGCGCTAAATCCACCGGATTTTTTTCAATACCTTTAAAACAAACCACCCATAGCAATATTAACAGTATCAATTTAAAGCACAATGTAAATGCGATGTCTTTTGAAATGTTTTTCATCGTTACTTTACCCCTAAGAAACACTTAAATAGCGGTTTTCTTCTAAACTCAGATGATAATTATCAAATGTAGCACAAACAGCTCGAACTAGCATCCGCAAAGGAGACTTAAAATCAATGCGTCGCCCATGGATGATGACTATTTTTTTATCAACAAAGTTTTTTAATAAACATAAACTTCGATCAAAATAATCAATTGGATAATTAAATTCAGTTAATATATTACCAATATCCACTGAAAAATTGCACATCAGTTCGTCAATAACTCTTTTACGCAGTAAATCATCTATGCTATGGAGCCATCCTCGGACCGTAGCCAGGCTGCCCTGAGAAATTTTTCGCTCATACTCAATAGAAATTGGCTGATTCTGAGAAAAGCCTTTACCCAAATTGCTGATTGCAGAGGCACCTATTCCTATAACAAATTCATTTTCCTGAGAGGTATACCCCATAAAATTTCGACGAAATTTTTTTTGACTAACACTCGTCTCTTCTGGATGGATAAAATGATCGATGCCTAAGGGGATATAGTTATGCTGTCGAGCAATATCTACTGCACGCAAATACATGTGTCCCTTAAGCTGAGTATTGGGTAAATCATTTTCCGAAATTAAGCCATGTTGTCTCTTAACGTTAGGAATATGAGCAAAAGAATAGTATGCAATTCTAGATGGCAATAAAGCGCACATATCAGAAAATGTTTTCGTAATAGATGACAACGTTTGTAATGGCAATCCGTAGATGAGATCGATATTAATTTTATGAATATTTACGGAGCGCAACATTTCAAAACTTTTACTAATCTGAGAATAAGGCTGCACTCTATGAATAGCGTTTTGAACGATTGGATTGGTATCTTGAACCCCCATACTGACACGATTGAAATTCAAGCGCTGGTAAGTATCAATGTTTTCTCGACTAAGATGTCTTGGATCCAGTTCAATAGCAATTTCAGCATCGGCTTGAATATCAAAATTGGCAGAAATATGTTGAATAATACTTTCTAGCTCTCTATCCTTTAAAATCCCCGGAGATCCCCCACCAAAATGAATGCTATGAAGTTTTAAACGAGATGAAGCATGTTCTTTTATCAATGTAATTTCCTGGAGCAAGGTCTGAACGTAACGCTGAATAGGTTCGTAATGATTAGATACTTTGGTATGGCAACCACAAAACCAACATAATTGGCTACAAAAAGGGATGTGTACATATAGAGCAACGCTTTTTTTGTTATCAAACTCTGCGAGCCATTCTCGATGTGTGTTTTCATGCAGAACTTGGAAATATAAACTGGAAGGATAGCTTGTATAGCGAGGCGCTTTTATTTCCAGCAAGGCTAATTGCTCATTTAGTTCATTTGTAGTAATCATTTTCCTGCCTCTACAGCTAGGGTCTGTTGAAAACTCAGATTCCTTTGTCCCACTAACAGGTTGCGAGACCTACGAATCTGAATTGTCGCCCCTAAAAAACACGACATAGTCGATTACATTATGGCGTTCAAAGAAACGCCATATTTAAGTTTATATAGATACCTTTCACTTTCTCAGTTTACAGTGTAATACGGTATACTATTTGCAAACTTTTCTAGTAACGCATTTCCTGAACTCTCTGCTTCTGAAATCCATTTTTTCAGTGCTTGAACCAAATCTTGTTGACTGGTTTTGTTGTCCGCCCAAAGTGCTTGTAATGATTCTCTGAATCCACACACTAGATTTAGGCCAAGATTACTTTTCAACAAATCTGAAACAATTTGCTGGTTTGTCCTGTCTAATAGAGAAGAGGAGCAGGTTAATAATTTGCTGGCAGTATTAGGAATAAGGATATTACTAGCATGCAAACGTTCCTTTTTCAAAGTAGGCAGGATTACTTTTCGACTATATTCATCTAAAAATTGAAGCCGGTTATTAATTAACAGTTTTACCACTTCAAAATCAATAGACTGCTTTACCTTTTTTAACCGAAGTACTGGACGGACTTTTTTGACTTCAGCTAATCTAAATAATTGTAATAATCTAATATAGAACCAACCCATATCCAATTCCCACCACTTCACTGACAATTTTGCTGAAGCAGGAAAAGCATGGTGATTATTATGTAATTCTTCACCACCAATGAGCAAGCCCCAAGGAAAAACATTAGTAGAAGCATCATTGGGTTCAAAATTGCGATATCCAAAACAATGACCAAGGCCATTTATAACACCACCCGCCCAAAATGGAATCCACATCATTTGTAGAGCCCATATACTTAGCCCTGGTATACCAAATAAGAACAAATCAATGCATAGCATTAATCCAATTCCTAATTTATCATATTTACTATATATGTTTTTCTCTACCCAATCATCAGGGGTACCAATACCGTAAGTAGCAATAGTATCTGGAGTTTTTCCTGCCCGATAAACTTCTGCCCCACGCAATAACATGGTTTTCAAGCCCCAATTTTTCGGACTATGCGGATCTTCGATCGTTTCGCATTTTGCATGATGTTTACGATGTACCGAAACCCATTCTTTGGTTTTAATACCAGTCGCTAACCATAACCAAAATCGAAAAAAATGACTGGCAATTGGATGCAGCTTTAATGCCATATGAGATTGATGTCTATGCAAAAAGATGGTCACGGATGCAATGGTTAATTGCGTTAATATAAGAATAGCTATTAAATATCCGCTTAATGACAATCCTAGGAAGCCGTATACCATAATATACCCCTTTTAAAGTCTTGGACCCCGAGTGTAATCCGCCTTGCAAACTGATTCATTGATCTAGATCATGTTTTGAATACTCATTTTTCCCAAAAAGTGGTATAATCGCATGGAGTCTTCTTGTGGTGATATTATGAACCATAAAAACCAGGTTGGATCACAGTGCACAAAATGCGCCCTAGTGCCATTTTGCTCCAAAAACAACCAAACAACCATCTGGGTCAGCAAACGCCAACTCAAGCGTCACGAAGTTCTGCATCAACCTAATAATCAGTTTGTTCACTTGTACGCTATTCAAGACGGCGCATTAAAAACTCATGAGACAAGTCAAGATGGCAAAGAAATCATTCATGGACTTTATTTAAAAAACGAGGTTTATGGTTATGATGCTATCCATAGGGGACGCCATAGTTATTACGTTACCGCATTATCCGAAACGGTTGTTTGTGAAATTTTTTATCCAAATTTCTTAAAATTACTGCAAGCAGAACCGAATCTGTTGGTTATTATGCTGGACTTAATGAGCAATCAATTGGCAACTGGTGTATATCGGCAATTTAGCTTAGCAAATCAGCGCCTGTGCGCATTTTTGTTAGATTTATCTTCAAGATTAGGTCTCAAACAACAAACACTCTTATTACCTATGAGCTATCAAGACATAGGGCATTATCTTGGTTTGACCACAGAAACAGTCAGCCGGCTTTTTTCGAGATTAAAGCATGAGAAAATAGTTGCCATTCACAATAAACAGATACACTTTCTTTTGCCTGAAAAACTAAAAGAGTTGGCTGGTGAACGCTCTCCCCTTTGCTCAATTTGCTAGATGAAACGCCTTAATGTAAGCTTTGACAAAATTGAAAGATTAATTTATAATCACCCAACCAAATAATTACACTAACAGGAATAATAATGAACAAAAAAATATTTTATTACCTTTCTGCTGTCATCACGGCAGTCATGCTCATGCAAACATCTGCTATGGCGGAACCTACCAACCTTGGTTTGTTAAAGCAAGAGCTCGTCCGTTATTACGATTCCGGCCAATATTTAAAAGAAATCACCACAGTCGCCACACAAGCCACAGATTATATTCAAAACGAAGTCGCATTGAATCAGCATCAGACTAGCCCCAAACGCTTGGCTATCGTATTAGATATCGATGAAACCAGTTTATCCAATTATGCTAATATGCAACAAGACGATTTCGCTAATAACCCGGCTAAAATCAGCGAAGAGCTTTTGGCTGCAGAGGAACCAGCGATTCAACCGATGCTCGATTTATATCAGCAAGCGGTGAAAAACGATATAGCTGTTTTTTTCATTACCGGCCGCGATCAATCCTTTCGAGATGCGACCATCCAAAATTTACGAACTGCCGGATATACACAGTGGTCAGGGTTAAGCTTTAAAAACGGTAAAATACCGACTATTGCCTATAAAACAGCTGAAAGAGCGAAGATAAGTCAACAAGGATACACCATCATCGCATCCTTTGGTGATCAAGACTCCGATTTAGTTGGCGGTTATGCACAGCGTACCTTTAAATTACCAAATCCTTTTTATTATTTACCCTAGTAAAACGATGGGCCATACCCAAATTTAAGATTGTAACTCGAGCACTGTGGGTAGCACCGTAGTGCTCGCAAGCTGCGCGCGTTGGGAGTCCTCTCCCATGAATATTGGGTTCAACCAAACTAGATCACAGTCGCTACCAATCCATTATCAGCTGGGTCAGAACCAGCACCCTGCTCTGCAGCCGGCTTGAAAAAACAAGCAAACCCCAAACCTGCTCCTCCTACGAAGACACTCCCCGCCCCCACAGCCATCCCCACCATCAATTGCTGTGGACTCAAAGCAGCAACAACTGGAAGATAGGACGCTCCCCATGTCATGGATACCAAAACTAACAATCCCACAATCAATAAAAATGCGCTGACCAAACGCAAAATACGCAATATATACTGCAGACGCAGCGCTTGGTTTGGTACTATATCTGGATTATCATCTTCGAGCTCAGCTTCATGATTACCCCCTTGGCTTATGGAAATCACTGTGTCTACCGGTATACGAGATATCGCTTCCTGACGACCATCCAAAACTACGGCGCTAGAACTGGGTACAACAGTTTGGCGCAATACCGGTAATTGCAACTCGGCAAGCAGTTGTTCTTTTGCTAACAAAAAATCTTCGTGCGAAGCATATACAGCATTAACACCTTCTCGAATCTCTGTTTCCAATGCTTTTGCAAACGCGGGCGAATCTAAAATTTCAATAGCGGCCTCTATTTCGCGTTTCACTAATTGTATCCGACCAATCAACCCTTGTTTTTCAGCACGCATTTGTAAAATAAATTGTCTGCGTTGATTTGAAATATCATCCTTCTCTTCATCATCAATTTTGTCCTGGGTAGTGATTTGCTCGATTAATTTCTCAATGGCATGTGACAACACACTTTCCTTAATACTCAAAGAACTAAGCACCCTCCTCAGCATATCACGCACATTTATACGTAATAATAAATTGCGATTACTCTCCAACAGCTCTTGTAAAGCACTTGTGCTGCGTAACGCATCTAAAAATTCGTATTCCGCTTTCAACAAAGCTTTAAGATATGTACTCGTTTGAGCCGTCAAATTCTTTTGTTTGCCTCTTTTGGTTGGTGTTTTTGAAATAGGCACAACGCTATCTGACTGACCAGTGAGATAATCCAATAAGCGCCAGGTAAATATAAGTGGCAGCCCTTTTGTCACAATTTGTGCATTGTTAATGACTGAAAATTGCTGCTGTAAAGTAGGGATCCCTGCAACAGGTACTACTGCTTCTTGTAGAAAAGAAGGGTGGCCTTCTATCGAGATTGCTATCAAATTCATTAAAAAAGCATGCGCAGCATTCGCCGTCATTGCAGACAACTCATCTGCCATTGGGTCAATAAAAAATAGATCTAATTGATGTAGCGCATACCACGCGTCATGAGCAATCTTGTTTTTCTGTATTTTGGTTAACATGAGTGTTCTTTGCTCCTTTGAGATCGAAGCAAACAAACCAATCAAATCAATGACCGTAGTATAAGGCTGATTTAGACCAGCAATCACAGGCAATGTATCCTTTTTTTTCTGACTATAACTCGCTGTCAATTCCTGCCAAAAATTAGGATGGTCATCCAAAGCATTCGACAAGCACCGGACCAAATACAATAGCTGTGTCGGTTCAGTCATCGGTTTATCCAGATATAACATTTGATGCCAAAATTTACTCAACACTTGCAAAATCCCGTGTGATTGGGCAATCACTTCAACCAAATTCAATTGTTTCAACTTTTTCGATTGATAGCCCTCTTGTAGCTCTTCTGCCTCTCTTTTGACCAGTCGAATAAAATGAAAAAACTCATCCTTACAATATAGCTCATTCAAGTACGCAAATTTTTTGTCCGATTTTTGGGGCAAAAGAATTTTATTAATCAGATCTATCACAGTCCCGCATAATGCTATGGCACCTTCATCATTAAGCGGAATATTCGTTGCGGCATCCAAATCACCAGGATGTTGCAAATTGATTAATAAATTTGCAAATACAAGCATCATAAATCGGACTAAATCCAAATGCCGTAATACTTTTGGAGATAATTGACCTGTGGTTACTGCGTGTTCTGCCATACCTGAAAATATATTAGGAGAACCATAATTAAAAATAGCCGCTAAACTATGTGATAATTTGGCGCGTAAAAATAGATCGCTGCCACGTAGTGCAATATCTAAAAGAGGATCGCCACTGCGTGCATATTCATACGGACCTGCAAACACCAAAGCTGACATTGAGATTAATGAGTACCGAGTCCCCAGACGTTTGGTCGGCCCAAACATGGGAATGACATTTGGTATGCGAATTTCTGCATTTTCGGTATAACGAATACCCGCATAACGAAACAATGGGCTATTTTTACCCGCATCGCGATTTTGAAATAACTGAATAAAAGTATCAAAAAAATGTTCTCTTTTGGAACGAACACTTGAATCAGCGGGTAAAAAAACACTGACTGTACCCGCATTATAATCTTGAACAAATAAACTGTAGGCATCGTGGCTTGCCTGTGCATGCGCTGTAATGGTGTCATATCCCAGCTTCAACGCTTCAACCGTCGCACCAATAGCGACGGTTGCGACCACCGCAGAGGCCGAACTCCCAGAAAGACTCTCCAAAGCCGAGGTCGTTTCTCCTAGCGCTTGCAAAGCCATATCTCCGGCTCCTTTGGTCAATGCAGCACGAACCGCAGTGCGCGTCTCAACAGATCCTTCCATTCTAAACTCCATATTTACTTCACTTTTCCGCTATCATGCCTAGCCTACCATCTAATTTCCATAGTCTAGCGTGTTTTTTTTGTCTATACCTTCTAGACACAATCCGTTATAATCTTCATATTCTGTAACGACTTATTAAATATACCGGTGCTATGGCCTTTATCGCGTGTGGTCTCAATCATAAAACTGCTCCCATTGCTGTGCGAGAAACCTTAGCGCTGACGCTGGAACAGCAAAAAAAATTGCTGGATGCCATATTAGATGTGCCGCAAATCAATGAAGCGACTATTTTATCCACTTGTAATCGCACTGAGCTCTATTGTGAAATTCAAAATCCTGATTTACTACTGCCGTGGGTTGCCAATTATTTTCATTTGCCATTGGAACAAATTCAGACCTATTTTTACTTGCTAACCGACCAAGCGGCCATCAAACAATTGCTCCGGGTAGCCAGTGGTTTGGATTCTATGATGCTGGGCGAGTCGCAAATATTAGGGCAAATGAAACAGGCGTTCCAACATGCCGAAGCCTGTGGTGCGGTAGGGACTACTCTGCGGCAAATTTTTCCATTTGTTTTTGGTGCATCTAAGCGTATTCGTAATCAAAGCGGGATTAGCCAACATGCGACATCCGTCGCATTCGCCGGTGCCAAGCTTATTCAACAACAATTTCCGAATAGTGCCGATCTATCGGTATTACTTATTGGATCTGGAGAAACGGCGTCTTTGGTGACTAAATATTTATATCAACAAGGCTGTCGTAATTTCAGCGTGGCCAGTCGATCAATCAACCATTCGAATAAATTAGCAGAACAGTATGCAGGTCAACTCATCGATATTCAGGCGATTGATACCGCTTTAACCAAAGCTGACATTGTGGTCTCTGCCACCGCATGCCCTTATCCTTTTATTTCTGCAACGATGATGCGTACCGTCTTAGCTCAGCGTCCGCAAACACCGCTGTTTTTACTTGATTTGGCAGTCCCTAGAGACATTGAACCGGGTGTTGCGCAATTACCCAATGTCACACTGTATAATGTCGATGATTTGGAACGTATAACCCAAGAAGGCTTACAGCAACGCCAAGCAGCCGCACGACATGCAGAAAAGCTCATCGATTATGAATTGCAAACTTTCATGCATCAACACCGCGCTTTGCGTGCCAAAGGACTCATCTGCGATTACCGCAGTACGATGGAGTCCTTCGCAGAACAAGAATTACAACGAGCCATCCAAAAATTGGCCAAAGGCACGAATCAAATTGAAGTGATGGCAGAATTCAGCCAACGCTTGATCAAAAAATTCACCCACATTCCAACTATCGGCTTGCGCCAAGCAGCCCTAGACCAACGCGATGAAATATTGGATTTGGCGCATTCTTTATTTCACACTACTCAGCAGTCCTATGAAGATCTCACTTGAACATAAGCTCCAACAAATGCAAGAACGCTTTCAGGAAATCAGTCGACTATTGTCTGAAGCCAGCGTTATTTCAGACCAAGAGCAATTTAAAAATTTGTCTAAAGAATATGCGCAATTAGAACCTATTGCTCAATGTTATGCAGAATATTGTCATATGAAGACCGAGCTTGAATCCTTAGAAGAATTAAGCAACGGAGACGACCCAGAGCTCGCAAGCATTGCCAAAGAAGAACTTGCTGGCACTCAGAATAGCATTACAGGATTAGATGCAGCATTGCAACAGCACCTGATTCCTCAAGATCCGGATGATGCGCGGAATATCTATTTAGAAGTACGGGCAGGAACCGGCGGAGATGAAGCAGCTATTTTCGCAGGTGATTTGTTTCGCATGTACACACGTTTTGCCGAAACCCAAGGTTGGCATGCAGAGATTATCAGTGCAAACCACGGCGAGCATGGCGGATTTAAAGAAGTTATTGCCCATATCAGTGGCCAGCATGTATACGCGAATTTAAAATTTGAATCAGGCACCCACCGGGTCCAACGCGTCCCGGCCACAGAATCCCAAGGGCGAGTGCATACGTCAGCTTGTACCGTAGCCATCATGCCAGAAATTGATGAAATTCATGACATTGCTATTAGTCCCGATGATCTACGGGTTGATACTTACCGTGCGTCAGGCGCCGGCGGACAACACGTCAATAAAACCGACTCAGCCATACGCATCACGCACATACCAACGGGCGTAGTCGTTGAGTGTCAAGATGAACGTTCACAACATAAAAATCGCGCAAAAGCCATGGCTTTACTCAAATCACGCTTATTATCCGCACAACAAAGCAAGCAAAAGCAAGAGCAAGATCTAACGCGCAAATTGCAAGTGGGAAGCGGGGATCGGTCTGAACGTATTCGTACGTATAATTTCCCGCAAGGGCGTTTAACTGATCACCGAATTAATCTCACTCTGTATCATCTTTTGGAAATTATGGAAGGCGATTTAAGGCCTGTTATCGATGCATTAAAACGCGAGTATCATGCAGAACTCTTGGCCGAACTGGGACAACAGGATGGATAAATGGGTGAATCAACCCATGAGCATTCAAAGCGCACTAATCCATGGAAAGGAATCGCTAGTTGAACAGACTGAAGGGTTGCGCGCAGCAGAGATACTTTTGCAATATACCCTCAAGGTTGCACGTGCTTATCTCTATGCACACACCGAGCAGACATTGTCTCCTGATCAAATTACGCGTTATCAAGATTTGATCCAACGGCGCCAGCAAGGCACACCCATTGCCTATTTGATAGGTCAACGTTCATTTTGGACTTTTGACTTAATGGTAAGCCCCCACACGCTCATTCCAAGGCCAGAAACCGAACTACTCATTGAGCGGATTCTAGCAGAGACTGACTCCAAGCGACCTTACACTTTATTAGATTTGGGCACAGGTAGTGGCGCCATTGCTTTGGCTATTGCGTCCGAACGCCCCCATTGGCAGATCACAGCGTGCGACCAATCTGTTGAAGCATTGCAGATCGCAGAGCACAATGCTCAGGCGTTACAATTAACGACGATTCAATTTATCCAATCTGATTGGTTTCAAGCACTGGACCAGCAACAATTCGATATTATTGTCTCTAACCCGCCTTATCTATCGTGCAATGACCCGCATTTACTACAAGGAGATCTGCGCTTTGAACCACAGTCTGCTCTGGTCAGCGGTAAAGACGGCTTAGATGCCTTGCGAATTATTATTCAAAATAGTTGCCACCACTTAAGCGAACATGGTTTACTAATTGTTGAACATGGCTATGAACAAGGTGCCGCAATCTATGAGTTACTTGACCTGAACGGCTATCAATATATCCAATCTTGGCAAGATTGGCAGGGACATGTTCGGGTCTGTAGCGGTAGAAAAAACAAACATTCTACGGACTGTTGATAACTCATAGCCAGAAACCTTACGTCCCGTGGACACGCCGCATGAATTAGGATGAAATTTTCAATTTGAACCATTGTGTCTAAATTTTGTTGATACTACTTTCCTCAGGAAATTAATTATGGCTAGTTTTAATGAGCATCTAAAATTTTTAGGACAATTTCTGAAATTAGGACGTCGGATTGCAACCCCCTGCGTATCACCAAGAGCGCTTGCAATTGCAGCCTGCAAATGTGTGGACGCCCACACGGTGCAAACGATTGTTGAGCTGGGCGCTGGTACTGGCGCCATCACAAAAGTAATTATTGAAACAATGCATCCCCAATCAACACTGGTATGTATAGAAATTAATGCAGAACTGGGATCTTATTTAAAAAAATATAGTAAAAACGCGCATATAGTAATCTGTGACGTAACCCAAACTGAAGAAGTCTTTTGTGATCTTAAACTGGATAAAGTAGATGTTGTAATCAGCAGTTTACCTTTTCGTAACTTGCCTCCACAAAGTACTGCGGCGATCATCCGCTTTTTTTGTAAATTTTCTAGAAGCAATAACGCCCGCTTTTGCCAGATAACGATTATCCCATGGATGTATAAAAAAGTTTATCAACTTATTTTTAAAAATGTGGAATCACAATTAGTTTGGAAGAGTATACCGCCAGGAGAAGTCTATATTTGCTCTGAGGTACAAGAGGATTTTGAAACGCATCTGCCATCAGGATGAATTGAGCTTACGGATGTGAATTGTCAACGGACCCTAAGCGTAATATAATATCAGGTTAACATAATAAGAAAGTGAGTAATTTATGAAGAATGACACTCAAGCTGGTCATATGGGCATTGCCCCTTATCAAGAATCGCCGGATGAGGTTTATATGCATGAAAATCAACTGGCTCATATTGAGAACATTTTACTGGCTTGGCGACAGTCATTGATGGAAGAAGTAGACCGCACTGTGACGCATATGAAAGAGGAAGCTGCCAATTTTGCTGATCCGTCCGATCGCGCCAGTCAAGAAGAGGTATTTAGTCTAGAATTGCGCACTCGCGATCGAGAACGCAAACTCATCAAAAAAATTGAAGACAGTCTTGAGCGTTTATTAGATGATGATTTCGGTTATTGCGAAGCATGTGGTATTGAAATTGGATTACGTCGTCTAGAAGCTCGCCCTACTGCAACCTTATGCATTGATTGCAAATCGTTGTCTGAAATCAAAGAAAGACAAAATCAAGGCGATTAAGACTGATATCCGAATTCCGCGGCTTTGACCGCGGGCTCCATGAGTATTACCCTATTACTACACCACTCGAATTCGGTCTGGGTAAAATACTACATACTTCCTTGCAGCACTTCCTCAATTTTCCCCCAATAGCGCGCCACAGCACCGCTATTGGCGCGCAATACAGCCGATGCATGCTCAATTTGCTGAGCACGTTTGGCAGTATTCTGATAGAGTACAATCAATTTATCTGCAATATCTTCTGCCGAAGCACCGATTTGTAAGGCTTGATGTTTCACCAATTCGTCACAAACCGATTTGGAATTTTGCATAAATGGGCCACAAAAAACGGGTACTTGCATGGCGATGGGCTCTAAAACATTGTGCCCTCCAATCGGAACCAAACTCCCACCTACAAATACATAATCACTCAAACGATAGCATTGGAGTAATTCTCCCATGGAATCTAAAACCACCACATCATTATCTGGTTTAATCGTATGCATTTGACTGCGCAATCCTGTTTTCCAACCTTGTTGCTGCACCAGAGCATACACCGCTTGAAAGCGCTCAGGACGACGGGGCGCGAACACCAATAAGATCTCTGGAATGGCTTGTTTAATCCGAGGGAGTTGCGCCAATAATTGTGCTTCTTCGTCCTCATGCGTGCTCGCTGCAATCCACACAGGACGGTGCAAGCCCCAAGCAGCTTTCAACCCGTCTAGATCAGTGTGATTTGATTGGGGATAAGATAAATCAAATTTCATATTTCCCAACATTATTATTTTAGATGAGGGCGCCCCCAACGATTGATAACGTTGACTATCTAATTCAGATTGAGTTCCAATCCAAGTGAATTTGGCTAGCATGGGAGCAAAAAACCAACGCAACCGATGATACTGCACATAAGCCTTGTCCGACAAACGCGCGTTCGCAAGCACCATTGGCACGCCTGCACTATGTGCTTCATACACCATATTGGGCCACAACTCGGTTTCCATAATGATCCCCATTTTAGGCTTTACTTGTTTAAAAAAGCGATGAAAGCACAGGGGTAAATCATAGGGAATGTACTGATGCGCAATTTGCGATTTGAAGCGGGTCAAAATTTGTTGTGAGCCCGTTGGAGTCATAGTGGTCATCAGCACGCGTAAATTCTGCGCTATGAGACGCTCCACCAAAGGCGTGACAGCAACCACTTCGCCCATAGAAACGGCGTGAACCCAGACATCAGCAGGCGCCAATTTTCGCAAAGCAAAGCGCTCAGAAATTCTATGTCGATAAGCTGGTGAGCGTCGACTTTTCCACAACAAACGCAAGAGAACAACAGGCACTAACAGATACATCACAAACGTATAAATTTTTCTCATACCGTTACTTGAAATAAAACAGAATAGGATTATACGCCAATCTCAGGTTATAATCCTAATCCTACTCACTCATAAAATTAACAGATGTTCGACTTTTAATAGAGCCTTCCACTGATGAAAGGTATCCAACGTCCCGTGGCTTGTCTGCGGCACGTCGGCAAAGAAGAACAAAGTGGCGCATCACAGAAAGTTAGTTTTTTCAATTAGGAGTTTGAATGAATTTATATCAATTATTCACCAACAAGTCGTGGTGGGGAAAATTGATTGGTGCATTCTTTGGTTTTCTAATTGCCGGACCAGTTGGCGCAGTATTTGGTATTCTCGTTGGCAATTTTTTTGATCGTGGACTAAATTTACATTTTTCCCACCCTTTTTGGCATTATCATAGCGAAAAGAACCCAGAGATTCGACGCATTTTTTTAGAAACTATGTTTGCAACATTAGGGCATATTGCTAAAATAGACGGTCATGTTTCGCCCGAAGATATTCAATTTGCTAATACAATTATAGAACAGATGAAGCTTAATGCTAGCCAAGAAAAACTAGCACAACATTGGTTTTCTCAAGGAAAATCAGTCCAATTCAATCTGGATCTCAAACTCTATAATCTACATAAAGCGATTCACAACAAACCATTCCTAGTGCGTTTATTTATGGATATGCAATATCAATTTGTCAAACAAGGACAATTAACTGAGAAAAAAATTGTCATTTTGAATGCGATTCTTTCCCAATTCCAACTCGCACCACTTTATCAACATCAACAGTTTACTCGTGATTATCCCTGGTATTTCAGCTGGCAACAAAGCTCGCAACATCAAAATCAGAGTCAAAACTACCAACAACACCAAAATCACTATCAGCAACAACCTCCTCCCGCCTACCAGCATAGCATCGAAGATCCTTATACAATTTTAAATGTGACTTCTACAGCCAATAAAACCGAAGTCAAACGCGCGTATCGACGTAAAATGAGTCATTATCATCCCGATAAATTAATTGCAAAAGGAGCATCTGCTAGCAGTATTAAAACCGCTACAGAAAAAACGCAACAAATACGCAAAGCCTATGAGAAAATTTGTTCGCTGAAGGGATGGTGAAATAGTGCTAGGTTGAATGGCATCCTCACGCCTACGTCCCTCGGACAAGCCGAGGAACGTAGTGATTAGGGATTCAATTCAAATTCAGCACCTGCCGAACGCACCGCATCTCTATGCAATGGTTTGGCTCCTCCAAATAAACCACACTTCCCTAATCCCCCCGCTACAAACAAAGCCATCCCAACAACCAATACACCTGTGGCAACAGTTGCAGAAATTGCCGGCGTGACAGTAGTAAGGCAGAGTAACCCCACAAGCGCTGATGCTGTTCCAGAAAATATTAATATAGAATAAAAATTGAGTTTGAAGCCATAGCTCTGTTGCTGAGGGTTATCCCCTCCGCCATTAGCCAAAATAGATCCATTGGCTCCAGAACTTAAAAACGAAGAGACTAGTTCACCATCCACATCCGCATTTTCCCGTCCAGGTTGTCCGTAAGATTGTTTTTCAATTTCAAAAACCCCGCTTAATAGACCAGATGCGACATGCACAGAATTTATTGGACTACTGTCGTCCTCTGCGGAACGAAGATCTTCTGCCTGACTAGGATTCAATTGTGACAAAGCAACCCTCACCTCTTGTACTGACATAAGCGGTTTGCGCTTTGACAGATCAAGCAATTCAGCCAGACTCAATCCGGAAGCTAGGCGCTCAATAAAATATGCCACCCAAAAGCCACTAGAGGAACTATCGGTCAAAGGTTGAAGACTAAGATAGGATGGCACGAGAGGCTTCCACGCTGAAAATAAGGGGGCCTCAAAAGTTTTTTGTAACGCTTGATTTAAATATTGAAGATTACCCTGATATACAGACGCGCGTTTAGGCCCGGTTGGATCCAATAAATAAAACTGGTTTTCAGTACGGAAATAGGCCAAAAGAACCCAGGATTGCCTTGATTGAAATAATACATTCCACTCTTCAAAGATGGGAAATAACAGCCAATCTTTAGTGGTTAATAAATCCTTTTTTTCACCAAAAGCACGCCTGACAGTCTCATGAATACCGTTCAATTGGCTTGTATTAGGGTTATCAGTGCAGGGTGGAAAAAGTAAAATTTGTCCATGCGTATAATATAATGGGACCAGATCGCTGGGATTAGAAGATTGCGCGTCTCCAAGCACTGCTTGATATCCCATTTTTGCAAATAATGCCAAGAGATGATCTCTGCTTAATTTGCTTGGCAATGCCTCGGTTGAAACATCCAAATGGATTGGCCGATCTTTTTGTTGCTGCATACAATTCACTCAAACAAACACAGTGGATTTATATTGTACACAATCTGGGGTAAAAAATAAAGTTAAGACGTTTATTTTAAAATTTTCACAAATTGTTGAGCAACCAATTGATGAACATACGTTGTTGGATGAACTTGATCTAAAAACACGTAATCTCGGCAGTTTTCTTGTGCATTCCTGAGATGTTTTCCTAGCACTGTACGTAACCACGCACTAGGCCCCTTATCTGACTTTTGAACCGAGTTATTTTTTACTTCCGGTTCTAAACAGCGCTCTGTCGTATGCACAAATCCGTATTGTTTCGGATGCGCTATCAAATCAGAAAAAGTTTGATTCACATCCATGTACTGCCAGTCCGTTTCTGGAAAACGAGCTTGGAGTTTTGCGACCCTTTCTCTTAACTTATGGTTATGCATTTGGACTACCCTAGAAAGTTGGGCTTGTATATCAAGATCCCGCGCAAAGGGAGACAAACCTAAATCCGGTAAGCCAAGAACAATCAGATGCCGCGCACCATGTGCCCTCAAACGCACTATATTGCGTTCCATTTCAGCAATCACTTTGTTCACAGTCATTTTGGTGCTATTAGGTCGAAGCAAATAATCATTCGCCCCTATCCATATCACAAAGCAGCTGTCAGATTTGACCTTGGCCTGATGCGTCAATAAATAGCTATCGACTTCCTGACTTAAAGTAAAGGCATTCGTTTGACTTTGTAGAACACCAGAGCCCCCAAAAGCATAATTGAGAAGCCTTTGATTGGTCTTATTTGGAAACAATGTATTTAATACATAATCAATCCAAATTGGCCCATTGCTGTAACGTCCATGATAATACAGGGCAGCCGGCGGTTTGGTGTGATGACTATATTCATAACTATTGCCGCTATCTGACAAACTGTCTCCAAACACAATAAATTTAGAGACAGATTGCGCAGACACTGTCACAGACAATATCAAACCTAAAATGAATACTATCCATGTACGCATCATAGTGTTATCTAGATTCAAGCACTGTTAGATTCAATTGACGTCCACAAATCCAAGCTTTATTCAATTTGTGTATCACTTCTTTGGCCATGCCTTTCGGTAAGTTTACCGTAGAATGATCATCATGAATTTTCAATGCGGTGATATGACGACTTTGTAAACCAGCTTCATTTGCAATAGCACCTACAATATTGCCAGGCTTCACCCCATGTACTCTACCCACATCAATTCGAAATACTTCATGCGGATAATCAGGTGACGCTGCGCGGTCTCGCTGCGGCGTCGTTCTGACCAACGGTCTATCTCCAGACCGGGGCCGTAAACTCAGGCCACCACGTTCTGAGCGTGCACGAGGAGCGGATGCTTCATAAGAAGAAGGCTCTGATTTCACAGCTGGTAACGAATGTTGCCACGGTTTGTCTTGATGTAACTCCAAAGCCAGTGCTGCTGCGGCTTGGTTCGCTGTCACAGTGGGATTTTCTTCCAGATACGTATCAATAATGCGTTGATATGCTGGTAAATTTTCATGCTCCAATCTAGCCGTCATTCTTTGCTTCACCCGCTGTTCTCGCGCTTTATGAATCATAGCATCATGTGGCACCGCCACTTTTTCGATACGCTGACGAGTATGCCGCTCAATCATCGCCATCATGCGTCCTTCCCGCGGTGTCACAAACAAAATGGTCACACCAGAGCGGCCAGCGCGGCCAGTACGGCCAATTCGATGTACATACGTTTCGCAATCATGTGCCATATCATAATTGATAACATGCGTCACACGATCCACATCCAAGCCGCGCGCCGCAACATCTGTCGCGACCAAAATGTCTATCGCACCTTGTTTAAATTGCGCAATAATACGCTCACGCAACACTTGAGAAATATCACCATGAATCGCCATGGCTCGATATCCTTGGGCAACCAAGGCCTCCGCAACTTCTTCTGTGCTGGTCTTGGTACGAACAAATACGATCATGCCTTGGTAGTCTTCAACTGCCAAAAATCGCAACAAAGTATTGGATTTTTGCCCCTGGGCCGTCATCACAAATCTTTGATCAATACTTTTTACTGTTGCAGTCGATTCGCGAATTTCTACTGACAAAGGATCTTGCAAATACTGTTTTGCAATTTGTCTAATTCTGGGTGGCATCGTTGCGGAAAATAACGCGATTTGCCGAACCTCAGGTAATTGCTTCAATACGGTTTCCACATCTTCAATAAAGCCCATACGGAGCATTTCATCCGCTTCATCTAAAATCAAAGTCCGTAAACGATCTAGTTTTAGCGTGCCGCGTTCTAAATGATCTAAAATCCGACCTGGCGTTCCCACCACGATATGCGCCCCATCTTTCAATTTCTTTAATTGAGGACGATAATCTTGTCCGCCACAAATGACGGTGACTTTTAATCCTGGCATATGCTTGCCCAGTGATTCAAAATGTTCACCCACTTGAATCGCCAATTCACGCGTAGGGGCAAGAACAAGAGCTTGCGGTGCAGAAGTTTCTAGAAGCAAATTTTCTAAAATGGGTAAAGCAAATGCTGCGGTTTTTCCTGTCCCTGTCTGCGCCAAAGCGATCATATCGCGTTTTTGCAACATTCCAGGAATTGTTTCCTGTTGAATAGGAGAGGGTGTTTGAAACCCCAAATCACCAATTGCTTGCAATAGGCGTGGGGATAATTGTAAGTCTGAAAAATGAGTCATGCGATTTCCTGATAAATCAATGTAAAATCTGGTCAGTATAATACCAGGATTTGGAACAAATTGCACCTGTTTTCTAAATACACAGTTTCTATACTGAACTCGGCTCTAATTTGAACCATTTTTGGCACACCCAGTATATTAAGACTTTCCCACTTGACGCCAAGTCTGCACGGCGTCACAATGACTTAAGGAGTCCTTCATTTTGGGAGAGTTTCGCTAAGATACTATGCAAAAAAATACCTCTCTAAACTCACCATTCATTCCTCCTTTATACTTGGCGACCCATGAAAGGCGTCTTTTTGACTTAGATAAATACCCTATTATAAACATCCCATCCTGTATCAAAAACATGAGTGCCGATCACGATTCATTTTTTTTCATTTTGAACACCTTGATTAAAAAAGAGTTTCCGAATGAGAGGACCGCTTACAGTCAGGCGCACCAGCAAGGAAAATGGGGAAAAATAGAAAAATTAGCGCATAAAATGAAAGGTGGTGCCATATATACAGGATTAGTCAAACTTCAATATGCTTGCCAACATTTCGAAGCTTATTATCAAAGTAACCAATCACTTTTATTAGAAAGTTTATACCAACAAATTATCCACGTCATGCATGAAACACAAGTTGAATTAGAAGCATTGGTCATCAATCACAAATTTTAAAAGTTGATTGTGCTTTTAACCTTGAAAAAGCAGTTGAAGCCGTAGCAAAAAGGTCTCGTGTACTGAGATACCCACAGGGAAAGGACCCCGAGACACAAAATCAAATTTTATACTCGTTTGGGTATGACTCTTTTTGTTGGCTACGCCTTTAAAAATAATTGCGTGAAATATAGTTTGCCGGATTTATCCCGAACAATACCGATACCAGTCTGATTATAGCGACCGAGAATATTGCGGCGGTGACCAGGGCTTTTGATCCAGCCTTCTGCCACTATTTTGGCAGTTTTATAATTATACGCCACGTTTTCCGCCCCGCCTTGCGCGGTTTGAATTTTTTTCTGCAAATGCGCAATGCGTTGTGCAAAACCATCATGCCCAAATGCTACGCGATGCTCTGCCATATCAGCACTATGCTGGGCTGCTTCCTGAGTCAGAAGAGGATGCATATGTAATTTTGGCAACCCCTGCCGAACTCGAAATTGGTTGATATACACCAAAATATCTTCTGCCAAAACATCTTTTTTAAATGGCAAAGCATTAACACCCATCACCATGCTGAAACATAAACACAACACAGCAGCAATACGCATCAACATCTTAACAACCCTCATTCACTCAGTGCTTCATCTTTTTTAGATTTACTATGGCTGTCACTCCGCCAAATATCATGGTTCATAATCGTTGAATCTCGCTCCGGGCCTGTAGAAACCATAGAAATAGGCACACCTAATAGTTTTTCCAAATAAGCAATGTAGTTGCGCGCATTGACTGGTAATTCGTTCATGCTTGTCACGTCAGCTGTAGCGGCTTGCCAGCCTGGCACCGTCTCATAAATAGCCGTTAAACCTTCATAGTCTTCTGCAGCATTGGGCGGTGCTTGGAGGCGCTTCCCATTTTTGTCTTGATAAGCTACCGCAATTTGTATCTCATCCAAACCATCCAATACATCTAATTTGGTCAAACATAGTCCGCTAATACTATTCAATTCAATCGCACGTTTTACTAACACCGCATCAAACCAACCACATCGTCGTGCACGACCCGTCGTTGCACCAAACTCTACACCGCGTTCCGCCAGATGCTTCCCAATATTATCGTGCAACTCTGTGGGAAATGGGCCAGAACCTACGCGAGTTGTATAAGCTTTGGTAATACCCAAAATATAGTCCAAACAACGCGGACCTAATCCAGAACCATTGGTGACACTGCCTACACAGGTGTTGGAAGACGTCACAAAAGGATATGTTCCATGATCGATGTCCAAATAAACACCTTGAGCACCTTCAAATAAAATCACATCGTTACGCTGGACATGCGCATGAATAGCCGTGGTGACATCTGTAATCATAGGACCTAATATTTTGGCCCACTCTAGCGCATCGGCTAACACTGCTTGCGCATCAATGGCAGGTTGTTGGTAATATTGAGTTATCATGAAATTATGATAATCAATCAATTCTACGAGTTTTTTCTCAAATCGCTCTGGATGGAGTAAATCATTCATTTTTATAGCACGACGGGCAACTTTATCCTCGTAGGCTGGTCCAATTCCACGGCCAGTCGTACCAATCTTGATGCTTTTTTCTTCGCGAGCTTTATCCAAAGCAACATGACAAGGTAAAATCATTGGGCAGGATGCCGCGATTTGTAACCGAGAACGCACATCTAACCCGGTTTTCTCTAAGGCAAGAATTTCATCGATTAGGGCCTGCGGAGACACCACAACCCCATTCCCTATATAGCAATTTACATGGCGACGCAAAATGCCGGAAGGCACCAAATGTAATACTGTTTTTTGGCCATTAATTTTAAGAGTATGGCCTGCGTTGTGTCCACCTTGGTAACGCACCACAGCCTGCGCATTTTGCGTCAGCAAATCAACAATTTTACCTTTGCCTTCATCACCCCATTGCGTCCCAATAACTACTATATTTTTAACCATGAATTTTTATCCTATATTATAAGGTCTCAATCTACCCAACGATTCTAAGACGACTTAGGCCGAGCTCCGCCAGACATAGAGCGGAAATAATTAAAAAACTCACTGTTTTGATCTAGCACCAATACATCTTGTTTGGAATTAAAACTGCCCTCATAAGCGCGCAAACTACGATAGAATGCAAAAAAATCTTTATTTTTACCAAACGCATCCGTATAAATCTCTGCAGCTTTCGCTTGCCCTCGTGCGCGTGTAATTTGACCTTCGCTCTGGGCAGTAGCCAACAGGATCGTTACTTCCGCATCGGCTTCCGCAGCAATCGCTTCTGCTTGCGCATGGCCACCTGCTCGGTGCTGATTCGCAATTTTTTGCATATCAGCACGCATGCGCTGATAAATCGCATTGCTGGTATTAGCTGGTAATTCAATGCCTTTTATCCGCACATCCACTACATGAATACCCAATTCACTCGCTTGGCGTTCCGCACGCTCTCGCAAAACATCCATCACATCATCGCGACCCCCACCGGAAACTACATCTGAAATAGTTCGCTTACCAAATTGAGCACGAAGTGACGTATTCAATTGCTGTTCTAATAGGGTTTCAGCTTTGAACGCGTTACCCCCTGTCGCTTTGAAGTACTGAGCCAGATCCTCGATTTGCCATTTGACATAATAATCCACCATCACGTCTTTCTTTTCTTTAGTAACAATCCGCGATGATTTAATATCCAAGGTTTGAATTCTGGTATCAAAAATTCTCACACTATCCAACAAGGGCCATTTCATATGCAAACCAGGCCCTAATACCAAACACGCATTGGTTTTGGGATCTAAGACAAGCCGCCCTAAACGCAACACAATACTATGCTGACCTTGTTTAATGGTAAACAGTGCTGTAGAACCAAGTATCAAAAAGAAAACCAATATTGTAGTTATGACCAAATTACTCGCTTTCATCAGTCGGCGCTCCCTTCTTGTACAGTCGGTCTGACTAGCATCCTTCCTTCCAGAATTGGGGCAGGTCGATCAGTAGCTGCGTTGCTAGATTCGGTAGATTGGGCAAACGTTTTGACATCCGGTCTTACAGCGCTTGGATTTGCCATCAATTTGTCCAAAGGTAAATACAACAATGAATTAGATTTTCCATCCACCACAACTTTTGAACTATTTTTTAAAATACGTTCCATAGTGTCCAAATACATCCTTTCTTGCAGAACAAAAGCGTTTCTCTCGTACTCAGGCAACAATTGCAAAAACTCTGCGGTCTCACCCTTCGCATATAAAACAGTTTGCTGCGCAAAAGCTTTTGCTTCTTCCGTGATACGTTTGGCATTCCCTTCCGCAGTGGGAATCACGCGCGCCGCGTATGCACGAGCCTGCTCTTTAAAGCGCTTTTCATCCTCTTGAGCTTTGATCGCATCATCAAAAGCTTCTTGCACATTTTCCGGCGCACGCGCAGGCTGCGGAGACACATTCACAATCACGATACCCGTTTTGTAACGCGCTAGCGTTTTAATCAAGGAATCATAGACATTGGAGCCCCAGGCATCGCGCCCTTCGGTAATCAACTGATCCAATGTGGTCGTACCTACCACTTGCCGTAATGCGCTAGAAGTGGCTTGTTGTAGGCTTTCTTCTACCTCTGCAACATTAAACAGATAATCTTGCAAATCTCCAATACGGTATTGCACTGCGACCGCAACCGAAACCAAATTCTCATCTTTTGTCAGCATCTGGCCAGAATATGAATAATCAGACACGCGCTCGACATTTAGAACAACTTTTGATTCAACCAGTCTAGGAATCCAATGTGGACCGGGCCCAACCGTTTTGATGTATTTCCCAAAGCGTAAGACAACCGCTTGCTCAGCAGGATCTACAATAAAAATCCCTGACAAAGCCCATAAGATAAAAATCAAAGCCACAAAACCCGAAGCAAAGAGTTTTTCACCTTTGACCGACTGTTTTGGAGGTATACTCGAAGAGGAACCATTAAAGTTACTAAGCTTGGATTTAATAAAAAACTTTTTCAACTTCGCTGTGAGTTGTTTTAAAGCCTCATCCAAATCAGGCGGTTGTTGTGATTTACCACTCCGCGGATCTCTATCATTGTCTGGCTCATTCCAACCCATGCATATTGCTCCATATCAAAAAATTATTTATATAGTGGATGATTTTATGGGGTCTTCCCATTTTGTGCAACCATCAATTGATTTTTTCTTATTCTCAAGGTCTGTTGGCAAGTCTACTATCTTGGCCCGAAAGCGCTTATTTAATGACTCGAGTCCCTCCCTGGCCTCTCACCTTTCGGGCGCTATAGGTAGCGTCCAAAATTGCAGTCCTGCAATTTTTTGTGCTTCGATGCTCGAAAATCAGCGCGTTGGGGCTCAAACTAGCGGATTGTCAAACGACCTTGAAAACATCAAATCCCATACTGCATGCCCTAAATTCAATCCCCTCTGTTCAAATTTCGTCAGAGGACGAGATTCTGGCCTAGCAATATAACCCCCATCCGGATCAAGATTCACCAAATCAGGATGCTGTGATAACACTTCTAACATTTGACTGGCATAGTCTTCCCAATCAGTTGCCAAATGCAACCAACCTCCTGGCCTGAGTCTACTCACCAGTAGGCGGATAAATTCTGGTTGAATCAACCGGCGTTTCTGATGCCGTGCTTTGGGCCAGGGATCAGGGAAAAAAATATTCACTCCTGCCAAAGTCTCTGCACCAATGCCATGCTGCAGGACCGCCACGGCATCATACGGGGCAATGCGCACGTTTTCAATCTGATGCTCATGCAACCCCATCGCCAAATTACCAATTCCGGCACGATGAACCTCAATCCCCAGAAAATTACTCTGCGGTGCCGCTTCAGCCGTAGTCAACAATGTCTGTCCCATACCAAAGCCAATTTCGACTATGACATCTGCAGCACGACCAAAACACGACTCCCAATTCCAAGGTTGATCGGCCAAATCAAGTTGATATTTGGGTGAAACTTGCTCCAACCCAAGCCGTTGCCTGGGACTTAAACGCCCCGCACGCAATACAAAACTTTTAATAGTTCGCATAACAATATTAATTTCCGATCATGTTTTCCGGTTTTACCCAACGGTCAAAATCTTCTGCAGTCAAAAACCCTAATTTCACAGCAGCTTCTTTCAAGGATAGACCGTCATGATGAGCGGTTTTTGCAAGCGTCGCTGATTTATCATAACCAATATGCTCACTCAAAGCAGTCACCAGCATTAGAGAGTTTTGCACATAATGCTCAATAGTCTTGCGATTAACTTGCAGCCCTTCCACACAAAAGGTTAAAAAAGAAGTACATGTATCTGCCAGTAAATTAACGGAATTCAATACATTAAATATGATCACAGGTTTAAAGACGTTTAATTCAAAATTGCCCTGACTAGCTGCTATGGTCACTGCCACATCGGCACCCATTATTTGCGTACAGACCATCGTCATCGCTTCTGCCTGGGTAGGATTGACTTTGCCGGGCATAATCGATGAGCCTGGTTCATTTTCCGGTAAAGACAGCTCGCCTAAACCACAACGTGGACCTGACCCCATCCAGCGCAGATCATTCGCAATTTTCATCAAAGCACAAGCCAAGGTTTTCATCACCCCATGCGCCATAACCAAAGGCTCGTGCGCCGCCAAAGCCATAAATTTATTAGGCGCCGAACAAAACGGCAATCCTGTCAACACTGCGATTTGCTCTGCAGCTCGCACAGCAAATTCAGGCGGCGCATTCAATCCAGTACCCACTGCCGTTCCGCCCAAAGCCAACTCATAAACTTCAGGTAGAACATAGTCAAAACGACGCAAACAGGCATCGAGCTGTGCGACATAGCCCGAAAACTCTTGTCCCAAAGTCATTGGGACAGCATCTTGCAAATGAGTGCGTCCAATTTTGATCACATCTTGAAATTCACGCATTTTATGCGCTAATCCATCACGGAGTTTTTGTACAGCTGGCATCAGTTTCTGGCGAATACTCACAGCAGCTGCAATGTGCATCGCAGTTGGAAACGTATCGTTAGATGACTGTGACATATTGACGTCATCATTGGGATGAATAGGTTTTTTTGAACCCATTAGTCCACCAGCCAATTCAATAGCGCGATTCGAAATCACTTCATTAGCATTCATATTCGTTTGCGTACCACTTCCCGTTTGCCAAACATGGAGTGGGAAATGGGCATCGAGTTGTCCACTACACACTTCATCTGCCGCGGTTACAATCAAAGCAGTTTTCTCTGCCGACAGTTTTCCCAAACTTTGATTGGTCAAAGCCGTCGCTTTTTTTAAGATTCCAAACGCATGAATCAATTCCAGGGGCATGCGGTCATGACCAATATGGAAATGATGCAAAGAACGCTCAGTCTGAGCACCCCAATATTTGTCTGCCGGCACATCAATAGCACCCATGCTATCGGTTTCTGAACGCACTTTAGTTGTCATCACTATTTCTCCCAGCATGTCTATAAAAACGTCGCAGTTTAACATAAACTTAGTAGATGTACGACTTTTTTGACCCACCATGCGAACCATTCGAATCTACCAACCAGGCCATTACCAATTGGGCCAAACGCTGACTCTATCAGAAGCCGGCGCACAACATGTCGGCTTAGTTTTACGCTTACCGGAGGGCGCGAACATCACCTTATTTTGTGGGGATAACTACGAGTACCAAGCGATCATCACTTCTATACATAAAAAGCGCATCCAAGTCTGCATTGAAAAGGTTACCCTGGTCAATCGCGAATCCCCTAGAGGAATTCATCTTGCGCAAGGCATTGCCAAAGGGGATAAAATGGAATGGATTATTCAAAAAGCAGTAGAATTAGGCGTTGCCAGTATTACGCCCATAGTGACTGACCGCAGTGTCGTGCGCTTAGATGCCAATCGTCTAGAAAAAAAACAGCATCAGTGGCAAGCCATTAGCATTTCTGCCTGCGAACAATCGGGACGCAATCATATTCCAACCATCCACCCTACCTGTTCATTCGAGCACTTCCTCCAGCACTCTGGCGCACAATTTAAATGGATGCTATCGCCCCAAGCACAGCAATCTTGGCCAGAGATTCCAGAATATTCTGCTGAATTAGCGCTATTAGTTGGACCAGAAGGCGGATTCAGTCCACAAGAATTAACCTATGCGGAACAACATCAGGTGCAAGGTATTTGTTTGGGACCTAGGATCTTAAGAACAGAAACCGCCGCCATCACTGCAATCGGTATCTTGCAAATGTTGTATGGCGATCTTTAGTTCAAGCTCTCAGCCAATCTGCAATAATTCAAATCTAATTTGACTGGTCGATATCTGTACGGTATGGTTCATCTTTTAATGCAAGATAATAGGTTTGGTTATCAGTCTACTCAAGTCCAATCATAATGAACAAAGTGCTGGAAAACAGCCATAATACACGCCAGGCTTTGAATACATTGGAACGAGGGTATCTCACATTACTACGCCTCACATTTGAACACATACCGTTCAATGGCTCGGTTCTTAAAGAATGTGGCGCGATCCGTTTGTGCTGAGGAGGCGTTTACACCGTCTCGAAGCATAAGCCATCAGGCTTCGCTAACGCTCTCCTCACAGATAAATCGTCCTTAGTGCCATTCGGTGTTATGCGGTACCACCACCATTACTGCCCATTCCTAATGTAGTGGTACTTTCTATAACAGGAGGGACAGTCTGAGATTGTGTATTGACTGGCACACCTTTCCCCTGAGTACCTTTGAAACCAAATCTTGCTAAGAAACCAGCGTTTTGAGGAGGGGGCTTCACGCTCGGAACGTTAACAGCGCTCAGTTCACTCGTTTTCTCCTCACCCTCAGTAACCTCTTGAGTAGGACTGAGCAATCTTTCAAAAGGAGGTAACACACACGAAACTATCTCAGCATCAATTGTATAACCATTCATGGCACCTTGGATCCGGTCTTTATCGTGAGTAGAAATAATTTTTTCATCATCTAAAGCCGCAAACCGTTGCAGATCAGCCATTACCGTTTGAATGCCAATGACCCATTTATTATGGGCACCGGGTCTTGTATCCAATTTAGGATCTACTTTCTCGGTACAGAATAAAACGACATTGCCTGACAAGGCAATTTTGCAAGATACATCTGCGAAATGTTGTTCTTGTAATCTACGTGCTTCCGTTACAATGCTTTTGCCAGGCTCACAAAGCAGTGTGATTGGGTCGTGAGGAGGTGACATCTCCGCTGTTTCAGACACAACATCCGCAACTGCCGAAATAACCAAGGTCAACCCATGTTGCTGAGCTTTGGTATGCCCACCCATTTTCCATTTCAAACGTGCCTCCGCAGCAGCTTTGGTATGTTCTACCCATGCAATACCACGTGCCCCCTTTTCTTTTGCCCAAGCATTCGCCCATATTGAAATTAAATCGCTCAATTCTGTAGTGCCTGCGTCGCTACGATCTTCCATAAAATGCTCCTTGTTATATAAACTCAATCCTGTTGATATCCCTTGTTTTTAACAAGCGCTGTAGGGTAGCAAATAATGACAAAGATGGGTAGTACGGCCAACCTCAGGGCGACCAAATTTGAACAATCAAAAAAGTCCTCTCTTATCAAAAGTCTCAAAAATCACCATTACCATTAACAAATCTATACTCTTGTCCAGTAACCTGCTAATATTTCTTGCATCCATCCGGTGAATTTGATATAAATATCGCCTTTCAGATTAAATTCGCAAGATTACTACGTTTTTTAGTTAAATTTTGAGCGAAATATCCAATTTGGAGTACAACTATGTCAAGAGTATGTCAAGTCACCGGCAAGCGCCCCATCACAGGCAACCGTGTGTCACATGCTAACAATAAAACAAAACGACGTTTCTTACCTAATATTCAGACGCACAGATATTGGGTTGAAAGTGAAAATCGCTTTATTTCTCTTAAACTCAGTGCTCGTGGCATGCGTACCATCGATAAATTAGGTATTGACCTAGTATTGCAACGCTTACGCGCGCAAGGCGAAAAAATTTAATTTAAGGGGAATTTTAAGTGGCTAAAGCAAAAAACATCGTTAAAATGGAATCCACAGCGGGAACAGGATATTTTATTACCACATTTAAAAATTCCCGTAACAAGCCAGAAAAGATGGAATTTATGCGGTACGATCCCGTAGTGCGTAAACACGTACTTTTTAAAGAAAAGAAAGTTAAATAATTATTATCCAAGGTCTATTAAGACCATCAAAATATTATTTCTATTCTTGTATGCATTTCTGTTGAGATCCCTTAGAATGTCCTCAGTACATTCTAACGGGAGAACATTATGAATGCTCAAATCAGTGGAAAAAATATAGAGCTTACTCAAGCTTTAAAAGACTATATTCATAAAAAATCACAAAAATTGACCCAGCATTTTTCGAATATCATATCTCTAACAGTTGTTTTATCAGTTGAAAGAGAGCAGCAAACTGCCGAAGCAACCATCGCTGTCAACGGTTTCGATGGGCATGCCAGTGCCACATCTTCTGTCATGTACACAGCAATTGATGAGCTTATGGATAGATTGGAAAAACAATTGGTGAAACATAAAGAAAAGCAAAGAAGCTGAGTAGGATCTATGCGAACTATCACTATTACCATTATCAACAAGCTAGGGCTACATGCGCGAGCATCTGCAAAATTCGTTTCAACTGCAGCGCGTTTTCAGAGCCAAGTAGAAGTCACCAAAGACCAGCAAACCATTAATGGCAAAAGCATCATGGGTGTTATGATGCTTGCTGCCAAACAAGGCAGTATTTTAACCCTGCAGATGAATGGCCCAGACGAAGAAAGCATGGAAAAAGCGCTGGTGAATTTGATTCAACAGCGTTTTTTTGAAGAAGAATAAATTTAAGATTAAGCTGCCTCCATGGCGCTCCCCTTCAATCCAGATTGATCTCCATTGAGGGGTGGCATGTTGGTTACTATTTTGCGCGCGGAGCTTGCGAGCACGGAAAATAGTAACTAATATGACAGGCCCCCGAAACACAGCTTTTAAAACAGCGACTCATTTAAAAAGAAGTTAAACAGTGACTTAGCGCATATATCTTTAAAAAAAACCTCGCAGGACTTGCTCCGTATCGAAGCATATTCTGCGTCAAAGCTTCAAGAAGAGTCTACGAACGGGAACAGTGTTAATCATTAATTGAACGCCCTTGACATATCAGGAACGAAGTAGACGCCAAATATTATTGACGTCTTTTTCGTTGCTTTAATAGGCGACGTTGTTTACGCACCCGATGAACGGTCATTAAGGTTTGAAACGGCCCAGAAATTGCGTAGACCACCGTGATAATCCAAATAACTGATGAAGGATCGGATGCTATTGCAGCAAAAGATAGGACTGATATCAGTACATACAAAAAAGGGACTTTGCCTTTGAAATCCAGCTTTTTAAAACTATGATACCGAATATTTGAAACCATCAAGACTGCCACACAAACAGCAAGACAAGCCGCAAAAATCTTTACAAACCCATTACTCCAATCATTGAGTTGGCAAAGCCAAACAAAAGCGGTCACATTCGCAGCGCCTAGCGTTGAGCTTAATCCTTGGAAATAACGTTTATCTGCGGTTTCTAATTGCGTATTAAAGCGCGCCAATCGCAATGCCACTGCAGCGCAGTATACAAAAGCAATCAACCAACCCACTTTACCTAATTGGTGTAAAATCCATCCATACATTAGCAAGGCCGGCGCGATACCAAAGGTAACCATATCTGACAAACTATCGTACTCTGCTCCAAAATTAGTTTCAGTATTGGTAAGACGCGCAATGCGGCCATCTAAACCGTCGGTGATAATTCCAATAAATATCGCAATAGCAGCTGCTTCGTATTGCATTTTCATAGAAGCAACCAAGGAATAAAACGCGGCAAACAAACTGGCTGTCGTAAATAAGTTTGGTAACAAATAAATACCAAATCGAGCAGATTTATGTTTCATAGAAAATCCTAGGTTTACGCGATGTTCCATTTTTATATCTCTGGATGCCAAGAAATGTCAGCACTATGAGAAAAAAGCCGGATATCGGTATGTTTTGTATTTTGGGTTGAACGCCTTTTATCGTGAATTTGAGCCTAAAGCACAAACCTAAAAAGCGATGCCATTCCCGCGCAAGCGGGAATGGCATGGGACTGACTGTATTACGCTTCTGGCAAATCATCCTCAGCGTCTACCTTAGAAGTAATAGCATTGTCTACAGCTAGTTCTTCTTGAGTTGGTGCACCAGGCTTGTCTTTCCACTCTAATTTCACACGGCCTTGTTTATCAATCCCAGCAACAAACACTGAGATTGGATCGCCTTCTTTCAGAACATCCTCAACTTTCTGCGAGCGATCTGAGCAAATTTGTGAAATATGTAGCAACCCATCTTTACCAGGTAATAAATTAATGAACGCTCCAAAATCAACAATTTTAGAAACTTTACCGTGGTAAGTTTGACCTACTTCAACTTCAGCAACCAATTCTTTGATTTGACGTTGAGCTTCTTCCAATGCTTCCAGATTGGGAGAAAAGAGTTGTACTGTGCCACTATCATCAATATCAATCGACACACCAGTACTATCAATCAAGCCTTTGATGGTTGCGCCGCCTTTGCCAATGACTGTGCGAATTTTATCTTCTGCTACTTTCATGGTGATAATGCGCGGTGCATGTTGAGACAATTCGTCACGATGTTCAGACAAAGCATGGCTCATCACTTCTAGAATATGGCGTCGGCCATGTAATGCTTGGTCAAGCGCTTTTTCCATAATTTCTTGGGTAATGCCTTTAATTTTTATATCCATCTGTAGGGCGGTCACACCATTCCAAGTACCTGCCACTTTGAAGTCCATATCGCCCAAATGATCTTCATCACCCAGAATATCTGTCAAAACAGCAAAGCGATCACCTTCTTTGATCAAGCCCATTGCAACCCCTGCTACTGGTGCTTTCAAGGGTACACCTGCATCCATCAATGCCAAACTCGTCCCACAAACCGTCGCCATAGAGCTTGATCCATTGGATTCTGTAATCTCAGACACCACGCGTAAGACATAAGGAAATTCTTGTGCAGTCGGTAATACCGCCTTCATGCCACGTTTTGCCAAACATCCATGACCAATTTCACGTCGTTTGGGACTGCCTATCATCCCAGTCTCACCTACTGAATAAGGAGGAAAGTTATAATGCAGCATAAATCGATCTCTGTATTCGCCAGCCACACTATCTATAATCTGCGCACTACGATCATTCCCCAAAGTTGCCGCCACAATGGCTTGAGTCTCACCACGAGTAAATAATGCCGAACCATGTGCACGATCTAGGACATGGGTACGAATCGCAATTGGTCTCACAGTTTGGTTATCACGCCCGTCGATACGCGGCTCACCGTCAAGAATCAATTGGCGCACATGATTTCTTTCCAAAAGGTCGATTTGAGCTGAAACACGACCTGCTAAACAATCAGGGTGATCTGCTTGCATCGTAGCCAAGGCTGATTGGCGCATTTCCCCCAGTTTTTGATAACGAGTTTGCTTGTCTTTGACAGCATAAGCTTTCGCCACATCCGCCAGCGCAACTGCTTTAACACGTTCTAATAATTCGTCTTCATTAGGTGCTTCTATGCTAGGCCAGGCTGGTGTTCCTGTCTCATCAGCCAATTCTTTGATTAAGCGAATAACCGGCTTCATCATTTCGTGTCCAAACAGCACAGCGCCCAGCATCACTTCTTCACTGAGTTCTTGTGCTTCTGATTCCACCATCAAAATAGCATCTTCCGTACCAGCTACCACTAAATCCAACGCAGAATTTTCTAACGCTGTTGGACCGGGATTAAGTAAATAGATGCCATCTTGGTACCCAACGCGCGCACCAGCAATGGGACCTTCGAATGGAATGCCTGAAATTGACAAAGCAGCTGAAGCACCTATCATCGCCAGAATATCAGCAGGGACTTCTGGGTTTAATGACATCACTGTTGCAATAATTTGCACTTCATTCATAAAGTTTTCAGGAAATAACGGACGCAACGGACGATCAATCAAGCGTGAACGCAAGGTTTCTTCTTCGCTCAAACGACCTTCTCTCTTATTAAATCCACCAGGGATTTTACCTGCGGCATAAAATTTTTCTTGGTAAACTACCATCAAAGGGAAAAAACTGTTTTTTTCTGCCCCGTCTTTTTTGCCTACAACGGTTACCAAAACTTGCGTCCCAGCCATCGAAACAAAAACCGCCCCATCAGCTTGACGTGCAATTTCCCCAGTTTCTAAAACCAAAAGATGCGCACCAAACTTGATTTCTTTCGTAATTTTCGCCATCATTCCGTTCCTCAAATCATATGAATGAATAAAAAAGGCGCATAATATTGCGCCTTTTGTCAATTGGTATTATCAAGATGTAATAGAACCATCTCAAAAAAATTAATAAGAATCTCTCAGACCTAAGCTCTGAATTAAAGCAACATAGCGAGTCTTATCCATTCTTTTTAAGTATTTTAACAATTTTCTGCGCTTATTGACTAATTTTTGCAAACCAAGTCGCGAATGAAAATCTTTTTTATGTGCTTTAAAATGTTCTGTCAAATACTTAATTCGACCTGTCATCAATGAAACTTGTACTTCAGGAGAACCGGTATCACGTTCTCCGCGTTTGCATTCATTGATAATCGCAGTTGTTTGCACGCTAGTTAGCGTCATCTCTTAACTCCTAAACTATCCCAAAATATAGGGGGCTTCAATATTCGTAGTTGAGTCGTACTCACCTAATTTAGGTCGATATTCTAACAAGGGAAACCAGAATAAACAAGGACTATTTTTCTGGATTTGCATTGACAAAATAATAATTCAGCAATTTGTGGATAACTTTATATTGAGCTAATTGTTCAAATTGACCAACAACCCAACACAATTACGTAACCAACTGAAATTCATAAATATATTTGAAACTCATGGACTTGTGTCTTTAGTCAATTATCCACAAATTCTGTGGGTAATCCTGTGGATATATTCCAATTACTCATGCAAATACAGCTGATCTGGCCCTTGTCCAGATCCTGCCATCGTGCTTCTCTGCGTACACAATAGACTTCTTGCATAACCTGTGAATTTTGATTTTAGTGCAAAGCTCAAACATTTCGAGGAGCTACGTTTACATATGTAAATGAGCACCGCAGAAACCTTTGTGTAACACCGCAATAAAACAAAAAGCGAGGGTTAAGCAAGAAGTCTAATCAACACGAATCATCACCACCTAAACCAATCCCAAGGCTGCGATTCGTTGTGCTAGGTGCAACCAGTGAGACCTCGTTTGCAAGAGCGGGGACGCTAGTAAAGAAACGCACATCAGAAGATTCCGTTACAGAAGAGCTATGTTCACTTGGTTTCAATCGTTTGCGATCAGGAATAGCGCCCTTTATCGGTGATAGGCCGCTTCCAATACTTAATCCAGCAAGAAATGTATCAAAATTAAAATGGATAAAACTAGGAATATCCCGTTCCTGCTCATTTTGTCTCTTAGTATAGTCCTCTAGCGACAACGTTATCGATGCGTAGCTTTGGTAGTATTCTATAAACACTCTTAAAATACCCCGGTAATATACTGTAAACAACCCTGGGTTGATCTTTAGTACTTGTTGAAAAGTCTCATTGACCAGAGGAGTAGCAAAAAAAGCTTCATATTTTTCCCCATTAACAGCAGGATCTTCTTCTGTAAATGACGCAATAAAGTTTATTTTACCGTTACCCTGATCATCGTGACTAAAGAGCTCAGCCATTTTTTGCTTACATTCTGGAATATTATCTAATAAATTGGCATACGCTTCCAGAACAGTAATATTACAGGCTAATAGCTTAAACCAAGGAACTGCAGAAAATTCGAATTTATAAATTGAACCATAACGACTCTGAAAAAAGTCAGAATTTCTGAAAAAAACCTTGATTGCTTCGTCATCATGAGAATCAGGAGCTGCATTCAAAGCATCCAATAGTTCTTGAATAACTTCAGTACGAGTAAAACCATTACGAGCATTTAGTGGTGTAAAAGTATAATACCTATTATCAATCACCAAACTATTTTGCCCACCATTATTGCCTCCAGGATGCTTTAATCGATAGTCTCGGTCATTAAACACATGCTCAATGCTGACCGAATCCTGAATAAAGGTGGTAAAAAAAGAAAACAAAGGGCTCCCTTGAGATTCGAAGCCTTCACTGGCTGCTTCAAAATTGGACCGAGTTATCCAAAAAGGTTGGTTGCCAAATTCGTTATTGAAACGGTTATCTCCCAATACATAGCGAATTCCAAACCATATGCCTAACTGACAAAAAATACCGCAATCAATAACAGTGGGGCCTCTTAACAATTCATCCAAAGCAGCCGCTGGCGTAAGTCCAATGTATTTGAAAGAAATGGATGCCGCGTCACCAATACTCTCCCAATCTCTAGGAACAAATTCGTCCAGCGCATGAGGTGCAATCATATCCTCTGGGCTGCAAGTCGTATTCCACAGCTCAGCCAGATGATTGTTGTCATATAACCCTGCATAGCGGTTGCCATAAAACGCAACTCGTTCATCAGGTATCATATTGGCCAGCATAATAAAACGCTTGACCCCTTCTTTGAAATTTTGCACCGTCAATTCTTTCGGAGTAGAAAAATCAATCAAGGCTTGATTTAGTGGTGCAGACTCTCCCCGTGATTGTTTGAGTTGTTCTATAAATCTATGTTCCATAAAGACATGCTCAATGTATACAGAGTGATTTTTTTATTATCACACAAACCCCTTTAAATTCATATGAAAATTGTGAATAGTTAGGGTTGAGAGCGCTCCCCAGGATGCCCGTAAAAGGTGCGAAAGCGCTATTGGAAACTAGCCTGGACACAATCGAAGTGATAAGACTTAGAATTAATCAATTTGTGGATAAGTTTTTGTAAGGCTATTTGCTCAAATTGACCAACAACCCGCCACATGAAGCCAGGGCATTGATATATATGGATTTTTTCAAACAACCGCCTCAGTGGAACCAAGAGAATTATCCACAAATTCTGTGGATAATTCTGTGGATATACCCTGAGTACGCTTGAAAATACAGCTGATCTTTACCTTGTTCAGATCCTACCAACATGATGTCATTCCATACTCCGACAGTTTTTTTACTTTGGAAAAAAATGATAAAACTCTTCTAGAATGGAAACGCATACGCTATCATGATATTACAATTGATGCGGAGTTTTTAATAATAATGATACGGATCGCTTCCAGTATATGCGCATGGAGTCTATGCTCAGTTTTATTTGCCGGCAGTCTCCAAAAACCTATCGACACGATCATTAATAAGATTGATCCTAAAATTAACCTTGGAATGTTAGTAGTTGATCTGAATACAGGCGAAACATTGTACCAGCGTGCGACGAAGCAACCCTTTATTCCCGCCAGCAATATGAAGTTATTTTCCGATGCCACAGCATTGCTTGCTTTGGGCCCCGACTACCATTTTCAAACCCAACTAAGTACCGACGCTGACTCGATTCAAGCCGGTACGCTCAATGGCTCTCTCTATCTCTCTCTGCCAGGAGACCCTTCTTTTTCCAGCACTGATCTCGCTGAATTATTTGCTAGCTTGAAAGCCTTAGGTGTATCCCGGATTGCGGGGTCGGTGATTTTAGTCAGTGATTTTAGTCATACACAAGCTCATCCTCCAGGTATTGTGCCCAAAGATTTATATTATAGTTATGGCGCCTCATTAGCCCCATTGGTTATCGATGAAAATCGTGTCGCTATTACAGTCAACCCTTCTTGCCAAATTGGCCAACCTGCATTAGTAGAATACTCTGGACCGCTAGGAAGTTTTACTTTAGAAAATCACGTTTCTACGGTTGCCGGGCATGCAGATGGCATCAGTTTCACCACCACAGAAGATAATCATTTGATTATCCATGGCAAAATTGGACAGCGCCAAGGTGCTGTACAAGCACGTATTGCAGTGAAAAATCCTTTAAAACACGCACAAGAATTAATACGGGTGAGTTTAAAGGAAAAGGGAATCACTCTAGATGGGCCAATTGTTTTAGGGGACAGCAAACCATCCATGTTGTTAGCTACGCATTATTCCCAGCCTATTACCCGACTATTGGCAGATACGTTAAAACCTTCCGATAATCTATATGCCAATAGTTTGTTTCTCCATGCCGCGCGCAAACTTAACGGCAGTCCTGTAGATTGGCAACAAGCAGAAAGCATCGTCAAGCAATTTCTGCAGCAACAAACCAGCATTAATATGCAGTCAGCAGTCTTAATAGATGGTTCAGGCTTATCTCGTCAGGATCTCCTCAGCACCGAGCAAACTGTCTCGTTGCTCCGTTATCTTTATGAAAGATTCCCACTGACTTATGAATACATAGCGGCTTTACCGATTGCAGGTCAAGATGGCACTCTCAAGCGGCGTTTTAGCAAAGCCCCACAGAAAGGATTGATTCGCGCCAAAACCGGTACGATGACTGGAGTCATGAGCTTATCAGGCTATCTGTATACTGCAAATGGACATACTCTAGCATTTGCTATTTTCATTAATACTCGCCCGGGCACATCTCCCAATGTCTCAGGACGGTACCGCTCCATGGTGGATAGTTTGTGTGCTTTTTTATTGAAACAAAAACCCAGCACTCATAGTTTTTTTACTTTCACTCAAACCCCACAAGCCCGGGTCGCTTACCAACAATATCCTTCCGATGCAGACAAATCGAGGCAACAAATTTTCAAATGGCGCCAAATAGAATACGCCCTCAAACAAGCATTACAAGATCGACCCATCACCATCTTATTTCGCGATAATCAATTAGTCATTGTGGATCACAGTGCCACCCCAAACACTGTTTGGTCTAGCTTACAAAAGATTGCATCCAAATATAAAATTGCCGTAGCCCTAAAAAGTGCCACAGCTCCGGACCAAAGCCAAAATTCCAAATTCCTTTGGATATCAGATCCGGCTCATAGCACTGGTCGAGAATGGACCATTCATGAAGCACTAGGTTAAAAAAATCGGCCAATGGACTAACTCACACGTGGAAGGTATAGTTAATGATCTAGCCTCCGTATTTGCTCCTGTTCTAATTCTTCCTGGAATTGCTTAAGCGTCAGTATGTATACAACTGCAATGTTATGGAGGCTTGCCAATTCTTGTTCAGTCAATGATATTGCATTGATTGGCTCACTTTTTGCAAACTCTGGAAGAACCTTAGGTAGCAAGGCTTTGATCGTAGACATAATAAGTCTGAACTCATTAGCATAATCTTCTTTAGGACTGGCTTTATTGCTCTGGATAAATTGTATTAATAATCCTACAATATTCTCACGACTTTCTAAATCGGGAGATAATCCTTGCGATATATTTTCGCGCGATAGTTGTTGAACCTTGTCAGTGGAGCGAGAACCCATACGCTCTATTTCCCTATCACTCAAACTGTCAGATAATTCTGAATCCGTACTCGCATCTTCCATTTTTAATAAGAACCATTTATCTTCAGGTGCTATGGGTCTAACTAACTCCTCAAACTCACTCTCAAAATCAGAAAAATCGTAGACTTTCTCCTGAGATTTGGAATAGGGTTGACTCCCTTGATAAATTTCCTCGGAATAGGTTTTCATCAAATCGACAAGTTTGTGTTTGGTTGATAAATTGAATATAGACAATGCCGGACTTCGATTTGCTAAGCCACGAAACTGACTAGCGATATCCATAAACCGAGAATCAACTTTATTGATTTCTCCAATAATTTCTGCGTAATGAGGCGATTTTTCCTCTGAATGTCGATTGTTATAGAGATAATTTGAAAAACGTAATAATTCATTATCATATTTTTCAGCGCCTTCTTCATCCCGAATAAATTCCATAATTATTCCTAACCACTGGTTGTGTATTTAATTTTAGGCCAAATAAACCATTAATCAAGCAGTTATAAGTTGCTAAATTAATTTGATCACGAGCTAAGGATAATGTTAAAAATAGCATGGTCTGTTGAGTCGCAAAATCTAAACATCAAACAGGATTGAGCAAGGTTTCAAGCTAAATTGCAGTTGTGACGAAGAAAACGATAGGTATTTAATGGCGTCTGCTTATGCTAAGATCCTGAGCAATTTGTTTTTGCTGAGGATCTACCATGTTTTTCAAAGAAGCAGAAGAAATAGCTTACCAAGCCACATCTTTATTTAACACTCACCCTGCTCTATTAAAATATTTTAAAGATTACCCAGAAACCGATGCGCCTTTTATGCATCGACAACTTGTTGATTGGTATAATAAACGTCCGTTTACCGGCATACGCGTCTTACATCATGTGCCCGTAGTACCTAATACCTTATTGAAAATAGCTTGTTTGATTGAAGCAGGCGCCGAAGTAACCGTAACCAACCCCTCCTTTTTATCAGCCAATCCCCTAGCCGTTGCCAGCTTACGCGCGGCTGGCGTTCGTTATGTGGAGAATGTACATGATTTGGAGGAGGAGCAATTTGATCTCTATTTTGATTGTGGCGCAGAGCTTTATCAAGCACTGGGTGCGCCTCTTCTGGGCGCCGTAGAACTCACTGCGTCTGGAGATCAGATTTACCGTAATCAATCACTGAGTTTCCCAGTGATTAGTATCGATCCCACTTTGACAAAGCAATTGGAAACCATTTTTGGTTGTGCTGAAAGTTGTCATACAGCCATCGCGCAACTATCCGGAATCAATCCCGCTGCAAAGACTTGGATTGTGTTTGGATTTGGAAAAATTGGCCGCGGTGTCGCGTATTTTTGTCTCCAACATGGCGCACGTGTCAGCGTTGTTGATATTTGTGAACAACAACGCCAAGCAGCCAAAGAACTAGGGCTCGAAGCGATTGATCCACAGGATAGCTCTGCATTACAAAGTGCCATCGCCAGCGCAGATATCGTCGTAACTGCAACCGGTCACGCAGCCAGCATGGCTCCCTATCCTCATGCATGGTTCCAAGATAAAATTTTAGCGAATATGGGGGTCTATGATGAATATGGAGCGCAGTTTTCAACAGAAGAAGTACTCAATAATAAACTGCCCATCAATTTTGTTCTAAATGATCCGACCCCCATGCGCTTTATTGACCCGGAATTTTATATTCATAATATTGCCGGACTGGTATTGATCCAAAAACTGTTATCAAATGGGATTCATGGATTACCAATGGAAATAGATCAACCGATTATTCAACAATGGTGTCAGTATCACTCATTTACACCAGAAATTATTACCCAGTGGTTTATTAACCCACGAGATTCAAGCTCCAAACAATTAGTGCAATCCTATGCCGAAACTCATTATCCTGACCTGAGATTGCGTCCTCAAATGCACGCCCAAATGTTGTGGTTACAAGAAAATTCCGTGACAAGTAGTCGATCTAACGTTGAAGCCAAAATAGCACCCGTTAATATAGAAGTAAGACGGAGTCTATCTCGACTTAATTGTCTGAATCTCTTAGTGATGGGTGGCAAAGCATCTTATCAACTGTTTATTCAATCTCAGCCCGAAGATAAAATTTTGAGTCCAGCCAAATTCAATGAGTTTTCTTATTGCATTCAACAATTATCACCTGCTGAGCTTGACTGTCTCAAAGCTTCTTGCTTTATCACAAAATCAGATCGCGCAATTATGATCATGGCACTCGCTGAACAAAGAAACCGTCCTATACCGTCTGACAGCGAACAATTCATAACCTATATGGTCTCACATTTTCCAAATATTCTGCCTATCAGCTCTTTATTCAGCGCAGAAGCAATTGGGTTATTGACCTCCGCTTTTTGCAAAAACTCACATCTTCGTCATATGTTGCATCTAGAAGGCGGCTACAATATGGTTTCAGATCTTACAGAACTGAGTCGTACGCGACGTCTGACTTATCAGCAATATCATCTTTGGTACGCACGGTGGATCATTAATATTGCGGGCTTGGACGGGCATGTCAATCACCAAGGATCTAGATATCTGACCGAATCAGTTGCAGATAATGTTCTCGCTTTGAAGACAGAATTAGATCAATTATGGGTAAATCCTCAGTACCCCGTAGTTGACCGTTATTTGGCTTCAAGAGCCGGAAAACTAAACCTCTCCAGTCCTTATATTGCTTATTTGGCGGTGCATATGAATGAGGATAACCCAGAAAAAATACGCGAAATTCAAGCATGGTTTGCAAAATTGTCACCCGTGCAGCGACAAAATAAACTACAAATATTTCAGTCACAACTAACAAAAACCAAAGTAACGCCCACGTTCAAACCAACCGTATTAGCGACACTTCGGGCTGTGGGATGTTCCATATCAGATACTTTGACGCTATTTACTGAAATTGAGACTGTAGCGATGCAAACCTATTTTTCTGCCGTAGAAGAGCAGCGCTTATCCGCCACAACCCCTCTTTCCTTTCGAGACATTGCTTTTAAAAAAGAGTTGGTACCTATCAAAGCCTATTATGATGCTCACAATAGGGTGCCTGAATTACACCTTGATTCAAGTGGGTATTTGACTGTAACTGAGCATGCATTACAAAACAAACCGTCATTTTCAGAGAGCGCCTATTTTAGCTTAAAGTGATTGGTAAGTTTCGCCTTGTTGGAGCTTGCGACGAAGGATCTCCTTCAGTATGGGAGATTCTTCGCTGCTCGAAATGACGTGTCAGAAAAACCTTTTATCCATTGTGTAAATGCCTGCGCAGTATCTCTAATTCGCGCCGCAGTTCCCTTAGTTCATCCATCAATTCCAACGCCAAAATCACCCCATGGGTATTAATCTCCAAATCTGTGTGCAACCGACAAGCTGATAAAATTCTTTGTAAATGCTCGGGTTCAAACATCAGGTGTTTGTTGGGTGTCAAAATCTCAGTAATCAAACCATATTCCAAAAATTCAAACAATATCTCTTCTGAAACACCGTATTGCCGACAGATTTCTACAAAACTGATGGTTGTTGAGGTATTATCGATCATGACTTCTGTTATTTCAGTATCTTTAGCCATGATAATCCTCCAGCTGCTTTCTTGGATTAAATGCCATTTCTTTTGCCATTTGCTGATACAAATCATTGGCAGCTGGCGTTGTAGGTTGTGGAATCACAATTTTGAGCAGCACTAGTTGATCACCAGGGTTTGCAGCGGAGAATCCTTTCTTTTTAAGACGAAATGTTTGCCCCCCTTGTGAGTGAGGAGGAATTTTTAATGCGACTTTGCCGTGCAGAGTCGGTACTGTGATGGTCGCGCCTAACGCAGCTTCCCATGGGGTAACCGGCAACGTGACATACACATCGTTGCCTACCAAATCAAAGATTGGATCTCGTTTCACAGCAATCGTAAGATACAAATCACCGCTCGGTGCACCTTGGTGCCCAGACTCGCCTACGCCGGCCAAACGAATTTTTTGTTCGGATTTAACACCCGCGGGAATCTTGACTCTTAATTTTTGTGGTTGAGACGTTTGGTTTGATGCTGGAAACGTAATCTCTTTGTCTACGCCCGAATAAGCTTCTTGTAAAGAAATCGTGATTTTACCATGGAGATCGGCTCCGCCACGCTGCCTATGCGCACCAAATAAGGTTTCAAACCAATCGGCATCAAACCCACCTGTAGGTGCTTCCTGTCCCCAATCAGACCCCATAGGACCTCGACTGTGTGTACCAGAATATCCACTTTCCTGTTGATGTTGCGTTTGGGTGCGCATCTGGTCGTAAATTTTGCGCTTTTCGGGATCTTTTAATACCTCGTAAGCCTCACCCAGATCCTTAAATTTTTTTTCTGCATCAACTTCTTTATTTAAATCCGGATGATATTTGCGTGCCAAACGACGGTAAGCCGTTTTAACGTCTTGGGCAGAGGCATCAAGCTGTAATCCCATCACAGCATAATAATCTTTGGAGTGCGCGCTAGGGGGTATCATACATTAAGTTTTCTATATAACGACGACAAGTTAGGGGCTTGTCTAGGAAGTTAATCGACTGGCGTGTTCCGCCTGTCCCCGTAATCACTAAAGAACCATATTGCAATATACTGCCCAGTATCGATTGTCGAATATCAATACTTTCAATTTTATTCATCGGGATATCAACCGTTTGCCGGACCAGAATACCGCTGCACATCACAACCCGATTTTTCTTAATATTCAAAAAAGAAAATTGATATGTTAACCATACAACAAATTCCCAAATCACCGCTACAGCACCCACAGCCCATCCTAATTCATGTGGCGCATGCAGATAATAATTCATTATCCAGGCAACCATAACCAAAGCGACTGGACCAAAAAATAAAATCCAATGCAACCGTGCTTGATACACAATGACATTCTCTGTTTCTTTTCCAGCCATTCTAAATCCTCACTTGTATGGCGATGTGTATTCTTATATGCTTACTTATAATATCTAAGTAGGCAATAAATGCAAATGCGTCAGATCAGTAAATGTTTAAATTCTAAATTAAGTCACATCTGTTTGGAAGCAATCAAATTAGAAGAGTTATCACATCTTGTGTTGCTTCACTTACCACCTGAATTACAACCTCATTGCCAAGTGGGCAGTTTTCGTTCAGGTAAATTAATTTTAATTACAGACAGCTCAGCATGGGCAACATCATTACGCTATTTTGTGCCAGAACTACGCGATACCTTACGTTCTAAGGGAAAATTACATCAACTGACAACTGTCGAAATAAAAATACAACTCTAGTGCCTCGCCAACTTGATTGTGTCCCCCCCCCCCAACGCTCATCGAGGAGTGGCATTGTGGTAGGGCAGACGTCGCGCGCATCTTTCGATGCACGATGGTATACCCGCCATCATAGTACCCCACAGCACAAAATCAAGTTTTGTACTATTTGGGTACGAACTACCGGAGACAAAATCAAGTTAACGCTCGCTGTACTATCTTTTATCCGTTCACAATCACCAATTTGGGATTAAATACTGGATGATACTCTTCTGTATCAAAATAAGTATATTCCCAAGCATCTTGATGAGCCATGAGCTTGCGCAGTAATTTATTATTTAATTCATGCCCAGAACGATAGCCTTCAAACGCACCAATCAAACTAGAACCCAACAAATAAAGGTCACCAATGGTATCTAATACTTTATGTTTGACAAACTCATCTTCAAATCGCAAACCATCATCATTCAATATACGATATTCATCCACCACAATAGCATTATCTAAACTTCCTCCTTTGGCCAAATCGCTCACGCGTAGGCGTTCATAATCAGATAAAAATCCAAAGGTTCTCGCACGACATACTTGTTTAATATAAGCTGTTGTTGAAAAATCAAAAACTGAGCTTTGTGGTCTATGTGTAAATACAGGATGGTCAAAATCAATCGTAAAAGAAATTCGGTACCCGTCGTGTGGCAAAAATTGGACATATTTTCCGTGTTCTTCAACCCGAATAGGCTTCAAAATGCGAATATAACGTTTCTTTGCAATTTGTTCACGAATACCAGCCGACTGAATTAAAAAAACAAAAGGCGCGGCACTGCCATCCATGATCGGAACTTCTGCAGCATTAACATCCACATAGGCATTATCAATTCCTAAGCCTGCCAAAGCAGATAACAAATGCTCAACAGTTGCAACTTTCACACCATTATGTTGTAAAGTGGTACATAGCATCGTTTCGCACACATTTTCATACGACGCAGGAATTTCTACAATCGGGTCCAGATCAATGCGACGAAACACAATTCCGGTATTATCAGGAGCAGGATGCAAAGTTAATAATACTTTTTCTCCTGAGTGTAAACCTACGCCTGTTGCTTGAATAATTTTATTCGGAGTTCTTTGTTTTGTCATGCAATACTCACCTTGTGTCTTATCCATTTATGAACTCAGAATACTATTTATAGCTTAGCAATTATTTTGCATTCTCGCAAATATATCCCAAGATCCTATATGCAGCATTTTTTGTTTCATAACAAAATTTGCGAATTATATCAGTATTCTAAGCACATCAAAAGGGGATAGATAAGGTATCATCCAATGCTTGAAGTTGCACACGAAACAACGTTTGAATTTCCTGCAATCCCTGTTCATTATGCGCTTCAAAACGCGCAACTAAGCAAGGAGTTGTATTCGAAGCGCGCAACAATCCCCACCCATGCGGAAACTCAACGCGCAAACCATCAATATGAATCAATTCGGCATTAGGGAATTGTGCATTTTGTGCAAATGATTGCATGAATACGAATTTCTTCTCATCATAAATTGGAATTTTTATTTCTGGAGTTGCAATGCTATTGGGCACTTGTGAAAATTGTTCTTCAACAGTGCTAGAAGATTGTGATAAAAGCTCTAGCAGTCGACAAGCCGAATAAACCGCATCATCAAAGCCATACCAGCGGTCTTTGAAAAAGATATGTCCGCTCATTTCCCCTGCTAAAATAGCTTGTTCGTCTTTCATAACTTTTTTAACCAATGAATGTCCAGTAGGACACATTTTGGCCTTTCCACCAGCATCTTGGATCACCTGAGTTAAATGACGAGAGCATTTAACATCATACACTATAGTTGCATCACGCTGAGTGCGTAAAAGGTACGGCGCATAAAACATTAACAAACGATCTGGCCAAATTAATGTACCCTCATTCGTGACCACGCCCAACCGGTCCGCATCCCCATCAAATGCCAATCCCAAATCAGCTTTATGCATTTGAACGGCGGCCTTCAAATCCACCAAATTAGATTCCACACTGGGATCAGGATGATGATTAGGAAAACGACCATCTACTTCACAGTATAAATCAATCACCTCACATCCCAATTGACGCAAGAGAACCGGTACAATCACCCCGCCAATGCCATTACCGCAATCAGCTACAACTCGCAAAGGCCGCTCTAAATTCACATCGCTCAAAATACGTTGGCAGTAATCTGGTAGCATCGCGCGTGTTTGGTATTGGCCCTGACCTTGATGTCTCGTGTTGGTTTGAATGAGTTCATATAAAGTTTGAATCTCATCTTGGGCCAAGGTCGTGCCCGCTAATACAATTTTAATCCCATTATAATCAGAGGGATTATGGCTGCCTGTGACCATGATACCACTATCTATTCCCGTCACGTGCGTTGCGTAATACATAACAGGCGTCGGCACAGCACCCAAATCAACCACATCGATGCCACTGTCCAATAAACCGGCAGTAATTGCCTGCGCCAAATCTGGACTAGTTAGCCGACCATCACGTGCTAACACAATTTGTGCACGACCCAAAGTATGCAAACGATAACCTATCGCTCTAGCAATCGTGTAAAACACATCCCCATTAATTTGTGAACCCACAATACCCCGAATATCATAAGCCCGAAATATTGACTGCTCCACAGAGCAGATTTGATAGGGTGTCTGCTTCGTCATCATGCTCTCCCAGAACTCCCAAATCCACCTTCGCCACGGCTTGTTTGAGTAAATGTCTCTACGACTTGAAACTCGACACGAACCACCGGTAAGAATACCAATTGCGCAATCCTATCTCCAGGCTGCACAGTAAAGTGTTCTGAATTACGATTCCAACAAGATATTTTCAATTCGCCTTGATAATCAGAATCAATGAGTCCGACTAAATTGCCCAAAACAATACCATGTTTATGCCCTAGTCCTGAACGCGGCAAAATTACTGCCGCTAACATAGGATCCGCAATGTAAATAGCCAACCCAGTCGGTAACAGAACGGTTTCTTGAGCACGAATTTGTAACGGTTCATCAATGCATACGCGCAAATCAAGACCAGCGGAACCAGGGGTTGCGTATTGTGGCAATTCGATACTATCACCCACTCGCGGATTTAAAATTTTAATTTGAATAGCAGGGTTCATAACAACTCCTAACGTCATTTTCTAAAGTTTGAGCAATCACTAGCATAATTTGTCCAGCCAAAGTAATTTTGGGGGCCAAAGCCAACGTAATCTGCTGTTTTGCGGTTAAAATGGTAACTTGGTTATCTTCTACCTCAAAACCCAAGCCGTCTCCAACTTGATTCGCAATCATCATATCTACTTTCTTGGCAGATAATTTATCTGCGGCATACGCCAAAACATCATGGGTTTCTGCAGCAAAGCCAATCACCATGGCGGCTTGTTTACTTGCAACAACCGCCGCCAAGATATCTGGGTTTTTTTGTAAGACAAGCGTCATCGACTCATTATCCTGGCGTTTTAATTTTTCTGCTTTAGGCGCCATAATACGATAATCAGCTACTGCTGCCGCGCCGATAAACACCCTATTAGGTTTCAAATGTGCCATAACGGCTGTTAGCATATCTTCCGCAGAACTAACCAGGATGCGTTGAACTCCAAAAGGAGCCGGTAAAGCACAAGGTCCGCTAATCAACGTTACCCGTGCACCGGCAATCTGCGCAGCCTGTGCCAATGCATACCCCATTTTTCCAGAACTATAATTACTCAGATAACGGACAGGATCAATGGCCTCTCGAGTTGGTCCCGCTGTAATCAGAAATTCTTTACCTTGTAATCTATTATGCACAGGGTAAAGCCGCAACATGGCCACAATGGTGTCTGCCTCAACCATGCGTCCCAGCCCCATATCTCCACAAGCTTGAAATCCGATGTCCGGTCCACAAAATAGCGCACCCCGATCGCGTAATAAGGAACAATTCGCGATGGTCGCAGGATGTGCCCACATATTTTGGTTCATAGCAGGGCAAATAATCACTGGAGCAACAGTAGCCAAATAAAGCGTCGATAACAAATCATCTGCCACTCCATGAGTCATTTTGGCAATAAAATTTGCAGAAGCAGGCGCAATCAATAAATAATCAGCCCACCTCGCCAACTCAATATGCCCCATAGCGCGTTCGGCTCGCTCATTCAGTAAATCGCAAAGCACCGCTTCACCAGAGAGCGCTTGGAAAGTCATGGGCTGCATAAAGGCCAACGCACCCTCTGTCATAACCACTCTCACACAGGCACCCAAGGCACATAGTTCCCGCACCAAATAAGCAGCTTTATAAACAGCTATGCTGCCACAAACGCCCAAAACAATTTTGACCCCAGCTAATTCACCTAGTTTGGGCCATCTATTATTCAACATTCTATAGTATACCCTTTACGGATGAGACACTCCGGATAACCTGCATATACCCAGCATCAAACTTGGCATAAAATTAATAAAGTAATAAATTCTAGAGACTAACTGCTCATATAATAAATATCAAGTAAAATCAAATGATAAACCCTGATTTAAGTCAATATTGGTTAAAAGATTTACACACATGAAAAATTCTTATAAAATCAAAAAAAAGATCGTGTCTGGAATAACTTCCCATTTTGGCGCGAAGCTGAATATTGGATTGACACGTTCGGATCTTTCAAAAAGGCGAGGTGTACTTGCGGTACATTGGGCTTTTTTTAAAGATCCGAACGTGTCAAAAAATGTTCAGATTTGATGCTAAAATGGGTAGTTATTTCGAACACGATCCTAAAGTCCGAAATCCCTAACACTCAATCACTTAGGATATTTTATGAAAATAGCAAGATTACTACCAAGCTGTGTGTTGTTAGTAGGAGGACTCCACTCAATCATGGCATGGTCTGAATCCGATGCCATGCAAATTACCACACATTTTAATAATTTAACTGGAATAGCCTGCGACAGTTCAGGGCAATCGTGTATTTCTGTAGGCGTTGCACATCACCCCAACACCTTAGATCATGTTGTCTATACTACCGGTAACGGCGGCATCACATGGAGTCAAGGCACCTTATTATCTCATCCAGATCAACAAGAGGATAACGTGGCCGATCCCACCGATAGTAACCAAAATTTTATGACGATACGATGTAATACTACTGGACAAGACTGTGTCATCGCAGGGACTACAAGCACTGGCAACCATTCTAATGTATTCACTTATACATCCCACGATACCGGGCAAAATTGGAGTATGCCTCAGCTTCTGTCTTTATCCCCTCAATCAGAAGATCAAAGCTTAGTCGATGAATATCCTTTTATTCGTTTAAAATGTAATACCACTGCTAATTCTTGCATATTGGCGACCAATACGACATCGAAAACTCAACAGATACCAACGCTGTTCACCACTCAAAATGGCGGAGAGTCCTGGTCTGCAGCTACGCCTCTTACTGTGCCTCCCAGTGCGCCCAATGGTATCACCATCCTCGATCTGGCCTGTGACCAAAGCGGACTATTCTGTACAGCACTTACCAGTACAGTCGAAGCCAATAATTCATTGCAAGACACCCTACCAACACCATCCACACCCACTGCATTTATATATTCTACCCATGACAGTGGTATTACTTGGTCAGATCCCAAACCACTGATGCTTACGCGTCAAAACAATCAAGAACTCATTGAATCTACAAGCGATATCCTTAGTATCCTATCTTGCGACCCATCAGGTTTAAGCTGTATTGCCTTAGGAACGCTCTACACTACGAAAACTTCAGGGACACCAGAAGAAACAACGACTACGGTTACAGGTAATAATACACATGCTTATCTTACTAAAAACGGGGGCTTAACTTGGCAGGACACAGCAGAGATTGTTGCTAGCGATCCAACGCTGGTCAACACATTCACAGCATTACACTGTGATATCAGTAATCGATTTTGTGCCGCAGTTGGATTTGCAACGAATGAAGATACGGAAACAGATCAGTTTATTCCTATCATTTATACAACCATCGATAGCGGTCATACGTGGCAGAAAAAACCATTTACACCATCTCCAGACATTTTGAGCTTAATGTTAGACGTATTCTGCTCTGAGGATGCGGCATTGTGTCACGCTGTTGGATTTTTTCTAAAATCGTAATCAAATAAAACTTAGAGTTAAATCTTAGTCTGTATTTAAAACGATGGCTGTGCATATCTATTAACTTATTAAAATTTAGCGCTTCTCGGTAGGCTTTACACCCGGACCAACTAGCCTCAACTAATTTTAATTAATCAAACACCGTCGCTTGCGAGTTGCGTGTCAAAGCATACAATGTTTCCAATTGTTTCCTTGTAACCCTTGGCGTAGACAAATCCGGAAGTAAATCAATAGAGAAAAAATCAATATCAGATATCTCTATATTAGATCGCGCTTCGCCAGACACTAAATCACAATGAAAAACACATTTGTAAATATGCGGCCAAGCTAAAGGGTGATCATGTTTCAGTTTATCCCACAAAGCTAACAAATATCGAGGTTTAACTAAAAACCCTGACTCTTCAAAAGTTTCTCTGACAACCGCTTCAGACGGCGATTCATTCACATCAGCAAAACCACCTGGTAGCGTCCACAAACAATCAGATCGTTCTTTAACCAGGAGAATTTTATCATTTTTTAGTACAAATGAACGTATATCCAATATAGGGGTAGCATAAGCGTTTTGTTCGAGCGTAAACATTGCTTTAATGGTTTCAGGAGGGGATAAAGCTAGTTCAGATGCCATTTCTGCAGCTAATTCAGTGAGACGTATAAATCTTTCACGATCAAAATCACTTGTCGTATAAGTCAATCCACACTGACCAATAGCTTGTAACTCAGAAATCCACAATAACCATTGTTTATCTTTAATAGTCATTTTAGATCTCCGAGTATGGATATCTATTATTCTGCTTCGACAACTTCTTTTTCTTCAGCAATCACTTCTACAGATCTATCTACTAATTCTACGATTGCCATAGGCGCATTATCACCTACTCGATTACCGCATTTCAGAATTCGTAAATACCCACCAGGTCTTTCCACATAACGTGGTCCCAAAGTAGTAAACAATTTTCCTACTGCCGATTTTGAACGTAATTTAGCAAACATTCGACGACGTGAAGCAACTGAATCAACTTTACTATCTGTAATGATTGGTTCAATATAACGACGTAATTCTTTTGCCTTGGCAACAGTAGTTTTAATCAACTCATGCTCAATCAAGGAACAACACATATTAGCAAACATTGCTTTCCGATGACTGGAAGTCCGACTTAGAGCCCGACCTGAATTGCGATGACGCATGCTTTAAACTCCTAATTCTACATTCTCACTGACAGTCACAAATTGCGAGTCAGCGTCTTTATTGCCCTAAATTCGCAGGCGGCCAATTTTCTAATTTCATGCCCAACGAAAGTGAGCGTGCTGCTAAAACATCTTTGATCTCCGTTAAAGATTTTTTCCCTAAATTGGGGGTCTTCAACAGTTCATTTTCAGTCTTTTGAACCAAATCACCAATGTAATAGATATTTTCAGCTTTTAAACAATTTGCAGAGCGTACAGTCAACTCCAAATCATCGACTGCTCGCAACAACAAAGGCGGAAAGTCACTGCTAACGTTGTTATCAGCACTTGACTCTTCAAAGCTCATATCTACAAAAGCATGTAATTGTCTTTGCAAAATGCTCGCAGAAATTCGAATCGCTTCTTCAGGATCAATAGTTCCGTTGGTTTGCAAATCAATAGTTAGTTTATCCAAATCAGTCCGATTTTCAACACGCGTCTTATCAACAGTATATGTAACTTTTTTAACCGGTGAAAAACTATTATCAATTTTCAACTTGCCAATTGACTTCACACGTGCATCTTCTTCAAATTCCATTGGTAACGCTTCAGAAGAGTGATATCCAATGCCCTTTTTTACATGTAGGTGCATCTTCAATTTACCGTATTCGTTTAAATGAGCTATAACAAGATCAGGGTTAACTACGTCCACACCGTGCGTAAGTTGAATATCTCCTGCAGTGACAACACAAGGTCCCTTTTTATCAATTGTTAACATCGCTTCAACACCGACATTCATCATAATTGACACATCTTTTAAATTCAGGAGGATGTTAATAACATCTTCTTCGACACCTTCAATAGTACTGTACTCATGCAAAACACCATCAATTGAAACTTCGGTGATCGCACATCCAATCATAGAGGACATCAGAATTCTTCGTAAAGCATTACCTAAAGTATATCCGTATCCGGGTTCCAATGGTTCCAGAACAATTCTAGAGTGACACACAGACTGTGATTGCACTTTTAATACATTTGGTGTCAACATATCTTTAATTTCAGTGTAATTGTACATACGAATAGTTCTCCGCTTTTACTTAGAGTAAAGTTCAACTACCAAGTTAACGTTAAATAGAGAAGACAAATCTTCCAAAGTCGGATATCTGTTCAACGAGCCTTTATACTGTCCAGCTTCTACCTGTACCCAGTCGCTTGCTACTCTTTGTTCCGACAAGGCAAGTGCAGCTTGGATTCGGCCTTGGCTTTTTGCTTTAGGTCGAATCGAAACAACAGCACCAACTTCAACTAAGAAAGAAGCGATATTTACGACTTTATCATTCACTAAAATCGCTTTGTGTGCGACCAATTGTCTTGCCTCTGCACGTGTGCTTGCAAAACCCATACGGTATACTACATTATCCAAACGCCGTTCAAGCAAGGTCATTAAATTCTCACCTGTAGAACCTTTTTGCTTTGCAGCAAGCTTGTAATATAAACTAAATTGCTTTTCCAAAACGCCATAAAAGCGGCGGATTTTTTGTTTTTCACGCAACTGAATACCATATCCACTTAGCCGTGTTCTCGCCTCGCCATGTTGACCAGGTCTTTTTTCTGATTTACATTTAGTCTTATGGTCACGCACGCCGCTTTTAAGCATCAAATCAGTGCCTTCGCGTCGAGATAATTTACATTTAGGACCCATATATCTTGCCATTACCTACTCCTTAAACGCGACGCTTTTTCGCTGCCTTACAGCCATTAAACGGAAAACCGGTTACATCAGTAATTTCTATAATTTTAAATTCCTGAGCAATCAATTCACGAATAGTCGACTCCCGACCAGGTCCAGGACCATGGATAAAAACTGCAACAGATTTCATTCCATATTCCTTTGCAACCACAGAGGCTTTCTCAGTAGCAATTTGCGCTGCATACGGAGTGCTTTTCCTGGATCCACGAAAGCCAGAACCACCAGAAGTAGCCCAACAAAGTGCATTTCCTTGTCGATCAGTGAATGTCACGATGGTATTATTGAAAGATGCATGTACATGCACAATCCCATCCGAAACAACTCGTTTGATTTTTTTACGTGTTTTCTGTACTTTTGCTTTAGACATTTAAATATCCTAGATAAAATCAAATATTCGCACTTTTGCGACGACCCTTTCTTGTTCTAGCATTGGTCTTCGTTCTCTGACCACGCACTGGTAACCCACGTCTATGACGCAAACCCCGATAACAACCTAAATCCATCAAACGCTTGATATTCATTGTTACTGTTCTTCGTAGATCACCTTCAACAGTCATTTTGGCAATCTCAACTCGCAACAACTCCAATTGCGATTCTGTCAACTGGGATACTTTTGAAGCAGGATCTATGTTATAGGTTTTGCACAGTTTTTTGGATGTTGGCAAACCAATACCGTAAATAGATGTTAAAGCAATCACAACATGTTTACCATCTGGGATATTTACGCCTGCTATACGAGCCATTTATTTCTCCGAATCTTTTAGTTTGCTATACCTCAAAAGGCAAGCAATAATACTAGGTTAATCCACTAAAATCAAGTAGTAGAATGTGGTTGCGCTCAATTATCAATGTTATATGACCATTTATCTAGATCAACATCCATCTAAGCTGGTCATAAAGCTCCTGTTGATTCCGCATAAAGCGTATTCAACCAAGCTAGCGCTAACATCAAATCTACCCTTGTCTTTGCTTATGCCGAGCATCTTTACAGATTACCCGAATGGTTCCATTACGTTTAATCACTTTGCAATTACGGCAAATTCTCTTCACTGATGCTCTAACTTTCATTCCCAACTCCAATCAACTTTACAATAGACCTGGTAGTTTCCCACCTTTAAAATTCGCTTTCTTCATCAAAGAATCATACTGTTGTGCCATTAGATGTGCCTGAACTTGTGCCACAAAATCCATTACAACAACCACTATGATCAATAGGGATGTTCCTCCAAAGTAAAAAGGAACATGCCAAGTAAACATTAAAACCTGAGGAACCAAACATACTAGAACCAAATATAAAGCACCGACCAGAGTAAGACGTGTCATCACAGTATCGACATATCTCATGGTTTGCTCACCTGGACGAATACCAGGAATATAGGCTCCAGATTTCTTTAAATTATCTGCAGTATCCTTTGGATTAAAGACTAACGCAGTATAAAAGAACGCAAAAAACAAAATTGCTACAGCGTCAACAATTAAATACAACGGTTGACCTGGCGCTAAAGCCATACCCACATCACTTAACCAGCCCAACCCCTTAGTCTTAGAAAAGAATTGCGCTAATGTTGCCGGCAACATAATCAAACTCGAAGCAAAGATCGGAGGAATAACACCTGCCATATTAATTTTCAAAGGCAAATGACTCGTCTGAGCTGCAAATACTTTTCTACCTTGAGTCCTCTGCGCGTAATTCACTCTAATGCGTCTTTGTCCTCGTTCCATAAACACTACGAACGCTGTCACACTGATCATAATACCTACTATCACAAACAGTGACAGTATCTGCATTTGACCTTCTTTAATTTGTTGAAACACAGTTGCCATTGCATTAGGCATACTCGAAACTATGCCCGAAAAAATAATCAAGGAGATTCCATTACCTATCCCTTTTTCAGTCATTTGCTCACCCAACCACATTAAAAACATGGTTCCAGTAACTAAGGTGACTACTGCAGTGACATAAAACAGCAGATCAGGGTTCAAAGCAATATGTTGACCAGCAAGCCAACGCGCCATACCTAAAGATTGAAGGGTGGAAAAAATCAAAGTCAAATATCGTGTATATTGATTTAACTTTCTTTTCCCGGCCTCACCTTCTTTTTTTATTTGCTCAAGAGAAGGCACCACAACTGAAAATAATTGAATAATAATCGAAGCAGTAATATAAGGCATAATCCCTATTGCAAATACAGTTACTCGGGACAATGCACCCCCAGAAAACATATTAAACAAACCAAAGATAGTGTTCTGTTGCTGATTGAAAAAATTCAGTAGCCTCTCAGGATCTAAACCCGGCACAGGTATGTGCGCACCGAGTCGATATACGAGGATTGCTATCAAAACAAACATCAAACGCGACTTTAATTCAGCCAAGCCGCCACGTGATCCTTCAGGATTTGAGTTTTGTTTCTTCGACTTCACGCTTCAGCACTTCCACCAAGTTCTTCAATTACTTTCAAAGCGCCTTTCGTGACTCTCAAACCTTTTAACTTCACTGCATGTTTGAGTTCACCAGATAGTATCACCTTGACATCAAGTATATCCTTTCTTACTAAGCCTGCAGCTTTCAAAACAGATAAATCAATCAAATCAGGATTCAATGATGCAATTTCAGTTAAATTAACTTCATCAACTGTTCTACCTACGCGGGAGCTAAATCCCATTTTAGGTAAACGACGTTGTATTGGCATCTGCCCGCCTTCAAAATTAATTTTATGAAAGCCGCCTGCTCTAGCTTTCTGACCTTTATGTCCTCTACCACATGTTTTACCCAATCCAGAACCAATACCACGTCCTACTCGACGTCTGCTTGGTTTTGAACCTGGCGCTGGAGAAAGTGAATTTAAATTCATAGTACAGATTCCTTAGTTTCTACCAAATAGGCTATCTTATTTATTAAACCATGAATAGCTGGTGTGTTTGGATGCACAACAACCTTGTTCATTTTAGTGAGACCTAATTGTTTAGCAATATCTTTGTGTTTAGGTATTCTGCCAATCAAACTTTTAACTAATTTGATGTCTATTGTCTTATTCATGCTGATTCTGCCCAAAGTTGTTCAACTGATTTACCACGCTTAGCTGCTACGTAATCAGGAGTTCCAATATGCATTAGTGCCCCAATTGTTGCACGCACTGTGTTGTCAGGGTTGGTTGACCCAATACTTTTAGCAAGAATATCGTGCACTCCCAAAACTTCAAGTACTGCACGCATCGCACCACCAGCAATAATTCCAGTTCCTGCGCTTGCTGGTTTCATAAAGACTTTTGAAGCACCATAACTCCAAGTAATTTCGTGGTGGACAGTTCGACCATCAGCGAGAGGAATATGAACCATATTTTTTCTGGCTTGCTCCATTGCTTTTTGAATAGCAATAGGCACTTCACGGGCTTTACCTCGTCCATATCCAACTTTACCTTTGCCATCACCAATCACAACTAATACTGCAAAGCCAAAGACTCGACCACCTTTTACTACTTTTGCTGTTCGATTAACAGAAACCAATTTTTCTTGGAGACCATCAGTTGCTTTGCTATTATCATCAAATGCCATGTTTGTTCCTTAAAAATTCAAACCACCGTCACGTGCACCATCAGCCAAAGATTTGACTCTACCATGAAATTTATATCCGGCACGGTCAAATGCTACATCAACAATATTTGCTGCTTTCGCACGATCAGCAAGCAATTTGCCAACCATGAATGCGCATTCTTTTTTAGAACCCTTTAATTTTGGTCTTAATTCTTTATCTAAAGTAGACGCCGATACTTTGACGACATCACCAGTAGCTTTTGTTTCAATAATCTGTGCATAAATATTTGGGCTTGACCGCGTCACGACCAATCGCAATCTTTGGGATCTTGTACCGCGAATAATTGCTCTCGTTTTCGTCGCTCTTCTTTTGCGCGCTAATTCTTTATTCATCATATCACCTATTTCTTTTTGGCTTCTTTAATTACTATGACTTCGCCTGCATAACGAATTCCTTTACCCTTATAAGGTTCTGGCGGTCTAAAAGAACGTATTTCTGCTGCGATCTGACCTAACAATTGTTTATCAATACTTTTTAGAATGATAGTAGTATTATTAGGTGTTTCAGCACTAACGCCTTTTGCAAGCTCATACTCAATGGGATGCGAAAATCCAAGCGATAAAGTTACTGAATCAGGCTTTGCCTGTGCTCGGTATCCAACTCCAACCAATTCCAGTGTTCTTTCAAAACCAACCGTCACACCTTTAATCATATTATTGACCAAGGCTCGAACTGTGCCTGCATGTGCCCAAGCATGGGGATCATTTGATGCAGGTTCAAAGGAAATTTCCTTAGCATCTGACTCCGACCGTTTCATTGCAACTAACTGATTACAATGCTGTGTAATCGAGCCTTTAGGACCGGTCACTGTAATAGTACTATTACCAATTACAACATCCACTTTCTCTGGGATTGCTATAATTGCTTTTGCTACTCTAGACATAAACTATACCTCTTTCCTTATCAAGCGACTTCACAAATTACTTCGCCACCAATATTCGCTTTTTTAGCGGCTGCATGCGTCATAATACCTTTTGAGGTAGACAGTATCGCTATCCCAAACCCTGGAATTGGATTCAAATCAGATACAGATTTATAAATTCTTAAACCGGGTCTGCTGATTCTACGAATGCGCTCAATTACAGGTTTACTTTGAAAATACTTCAAGTCAATTGTCAAAAACATCATGTTTTTTTCATCTGCCTCAACATGAAAATCTTTTATATAGCCCTCTTCTTTTAACACTCTTGCAACATCTTGCTTCAATTTAGAAGAAGGTAATCTCACATGCGTATGTTTTGCTTGTTGACCATTACGAATTCTAGTCAGCATATCACTCATAGGATCTTGCATTGTCACTTTCATTCTCCAAAATCAATTCATTACCAGCTAGATTTACGGCCACCAGCTACGTTTCCAAACATCAACTGCTGACGTAAGCAGATACGACATAAACCAAATTTTCGATATACCGCATGAGCTCTTCCGCATTGTTGACAGCGAGTACTATGTCGCGCAGCACAAGAATTAAGCGGTAAGCGTGCTAAACTAGCCTGTGCTTGCATCACAGTATCAATATCAATGGAGGATTTGATAACCTTCTTTAGCTCCAGTCTACGAGCTTGATATTTTTTGACTAATTTAGCTTTTTTAAGTTCTCTTTGCATTATCGATTTTTTTGCCACAGTAAATATCCTTTCTAAGTTCGGTCTTTTAACGGGAAATTAAAGGCTTCTAACAGAGCGCGACCTTCTTCTTTAGTTTTAGCGGAAGTAGTAATACAAATATCTAATCCGCGTATGCCATCGATTTTATCAAAATCAATTTCGAAAAAAACGATTTGCTCATGCAAACCAAGACTATAGTTACCTTGCGCATCAAACGATCGAGGATTCAAGCCTCGAAAATCTCGAACTCGTGGTAAAGTAATCGATATCAATCGATCCAAAAATTCATACATTTTGTGCGATCGCAAAGTAACTTTGCATCCAATAGGCCAACCATCACGAATCTTAAAACCTGCAATGGACTTTTTGGCAAGTGTCACAATTGGTTTCTGACCCGAAATACGTGTCATATCATCAACAGCGAAGTTCATTACCTTCTTGTCATTAACAGCTTCTCCAACACCCATGTTCAAGGTGATTTTAAGAATCTTTGGGACTTGCATCACTGATTTATATTTAAATTTCTCCATCAGCGCTGGTGCAATAGTCGTGTTATATACTTCTTTTAATCTGGTCATTTATAGTCACCTAGCCTGCGTCTACCATATCATTATTTGATTTAAAGTATCTTACTTTTACAGTTTTTCCATTTTTTTCTTCAAACCTGAACCCAACTCGATCTGCCTTAGATGTTGCAGGGTTGTACAGTGCAACATTCGAAACATGAATAGGCGCTTCTTGCTGAATAATGCCCCCTTTCTGATCCAATTGTGGGTTTGGTTTGACGTGTTTTTTTATTAAATTAGCACCTTCAACAAAAACCTTATCACCTTTTACACTTCGTACTAAGCCAATATGTCCTTTGGATTTTCCTGTGGTCACGATGACTTTGTCTTTGGATTGTATCCGCTTCATAGTTTATTCCTCTTATAACACTTCAGCTGCTAATGAAATAATTTTCATAAACCGCTCTCTTAATTCACGTGTCACTGGCCCAAAAATACGAGTTCCAATCGGTTCGTTTTGGTTGTTCAAAAGAACCGCAGCATTGCCATCAAAACGAATCAAGGAGCCATCATCGCGACGCACACCTTGTGCAGTACGTACTACTACAGCATTCATCACCGAGCCTTTTTTAACTTTGCTTCGGGGAATTGCATCTTTAATAGATACTTTAATAACATCACCTACACGCGCGTATCTGCGGTGCGAACCACCTAAAACTTTGATACACATTACTTTGCGTGCACCACTGTTATCTGCGACTTCTAGTACAGTCTGCATTTGTATCATTTTATTCTCCAGATCATAATTCGACCAGAAAAAGGCTGCTAATTATAACAGGCCTATTATCTTATTAAAAGCGCTTTTAGGGTATGAAGGATAAAAAACTCTTCCCGCTTTACGCAAAAGCCACTATTTAGGAAATAACTTCAACCAAAACCCAGTTTTTTAACTTAGACAAAGGTCTTGTTTCTCTTATTTTCACTACATTTCCAATCTGACAAACTTCTTTTTCATCATGAGCATGTAGTTTTGTTTTGCGGCGCAAAATTTTCCCATACTTAGGATGTTTGACTGTTCTTTCAACAGAGACAACAATAGTCTTTTGCATCTTGTCGCTGACTACAGTCCCAATTAAAGTCTTACCTTTGGTATTCTCTTCATTTGTCGCCATGCTGTCCTGCCTTTTCTGTCTTAACTGTTTTAATGCGAGCAATTGCCCGACGAACCTTTCGGATTACATGCGTTTTGTCCAAAGCACCAGCTGCTTTACTCATACGCTGCTGAAATTGAGTTCTTCGTAAATCAATAATTTCTTTTTGCAATTGTTCTTCGTTGAGCTCTCGTAATTCTGTCATTGTTTTCATTACATCACCTTCCGATCTTCAAATGCTACTTTAAAAGGAAGTTTGGCCTTGGCCAAGTCAAACGCTTCCATTGCTAGCTCACGTGTAACCCCTTCGATTTCAAACAGCACTTTACCTGGCTGTATTTGAGCTACCCAATATTCTACGCTCCCTTTCCCTTTACCTTGCCTTACTTCTAAAGGTTTTTGTGTAATTGGCTTATCAGGAAAAACACGAATCCAAATTTTACCACCACGTTTTACATGTCTTGTCATTGCACGACGTGCTGCTTCAATTTGACGCGCTGTTAATCTGCCGCGTTCAAGGGCTTTTAACCCAAATTCACCAAAGCTAATCGAAGATCCACGAAACGCCAAACCTCGGTTACGGCCTTTCATTTGTTTACGAAACTTTGTTCTTTTTGGTTGCATCATAATTCTTATTCCTCAATCACTTACTCGTGTCATCTTGACGAGCTTTGTGCGACACGGACTCACCTTTAAAAATCCAAACTTTTACACCAATAATGCCGTATGTAGTTTTAGATTCAGCAGTACCATAATCAATATCAGCGCGAAAAGTGTGTAATGGGACTCTGCCTTCTCTATACCATTCACTGCGGGCAATTTCAGCACCACCTAAACGTCCAGAAACACATATTTTAATCCCCTTAGCACCAGATTTCAGAGCTGAGGTAACAGCGCGCTTCATGGCACGTCTAAACATAACTCGTTGCTCTAGCTGTTGAGCAATACCTTCTGCAACAAGAACTGCATCCAGATCAGGCTTCCTGACTTCCTCGATGTTTAGATGAACAGGAACACCAAGTTTTTCAGAAATTTGAGCGCGTAGACCTTCAATGCCACCACCTTTCTTACCAATAAGTACACCAGGCCGTGCACTATGAATAGTTACCACAGCATTGTTTGCAGGTCGTGCAATTTGAATTTTGCTGATGGCGGCACCTTGTAATTTATGCTTAAGGTATTTGCGTAAATTAATATCCTGATTCAATAGTTCAGCATAATTTTGGGTAGCAAACCAATTTGAATTACAAACTTTATTAATTCCCAATCGGATACCAATTGGATTAACTTTCTGACCCATAATTATTCCTCGTCCGATACAGTCACGGTAATGTGACAATTACGCTTAGAAATTCGATTCGCCCGACCTTTAGCTCTAGGAAAAATTCGTTTCAAAGTTGCCGCTTCATCTACAAAAACGGTACTGACCTTCAACTCATCAATATCAATACCTAGATTATTTTCAGCATTCGCAATAGCTGACTCAAGCAGCTTCAGCATTATTTGAGCGCCCTTTTTCGGAGTAAACTTCAACACATTTAAGGCTGAAGAAACTGAAGTCCTTCTTATCATGTCAGCGACAAGCCTGCATTTCTGTGCAGATAATGACGCATTTTTTAATCTCGCAGTAACTTCCATCATTTGCCTCTTAACTTATTTGTCAGACTTGCCCTTGACCTTTCTGTCTCCAGAATGGCCTTTAAAAGTGCGAGTCATAGAAAACTCACCTAATTTGTGACCGACCATATTATCAGTAATATATACAGGAACATGGTCACGGCCATTATGAATTGCTATAGTCAGCCCAATCATATTAGGGAAAACGGTTGAACGACGCGACCATGTCTTAATAGGTTTTTTTGACTTGGTTGCCAATGATTCTTCAACTTTCCTCATTAGATGTGCATCTATAAAAGGACCTTTTCTGATAGAGCGAGCCACTATATGTTCCTCATTAATTAGTAAATATACGGTTTAGAATTAAGGTTCGTTTAAAAAAACGAAAGACTTATTTCCCTATTTCTTTTTCCGTCCTCTTACAATAAATTTATCTGTGCGTTTGTTAGAACGCGTTTTGTATCCTTTGGTCAGCACGCCCCACGGAGATACTGGATGACGTCCTGCAGAAGTTTTACCTTCACCACCACCATGCGGGTGATCCACAGGATTCATCGCAACTCCACGAACAGTTGGACGTATACCGCGCCAACGTTTTGCGCCTGCTTTTCCTAATTCGCGAAGGTTGTGTTCACTGTTACTTACTTCACCAATCACTGCCCGACATGCTAAGAGTACTTTGCGCATTTCCCCTGATCGGAGCTTTAAAGTAGCATACATACCTTCTTTGGCAACTACCTGTCCACTACATCCAGCTGAACGGAGCAATTGCGCACCTTTTCCTGGCTTTAATTCGACGCAATGAATTGTCGTACCGAGAGGGATATTCTTTAAAGGTAACGCATTTCCAACCGCAATCGGAGATTCTTCACCACTTAATACAGTGCTTCCTTTTTCAAGGCCAGCAGGGGCGATAATATACCTTCTTTCACCGTCTTTGTAAACTAATAATGCGATTAAAGCTGAACGATTAGGATCATACTCTATTCGCTCTACTGTCGCAGGTATGCCGTCTTTGAGACGTTTAAAATCTATAATACGATACTGGGTACGTGATCCACCACCAATATGCCGTACAGTAATACGTCCATTATTGTTCCGTCCACCTGATTTATTCATGCTTTCGGTTAATGGAGCATATGGCTTACCTTTGTGAAGGTGCTTATGTACTACCCTAATCTCTCCACGTTTTCCGGGAGATGTTGGTTTTGAAATTATGAGTGCCATGTTCAGTCTACCTTATTCTGTCACTGTGAAATCAATGTCATGTCCGTCCTGGAGAGCAACAAACGCTTTTTTCCAGTCGCTGCGTTTTCCAGCAGTCTGTTTGAAACGCTTTCTTTTACCCTGCATATTCATAACAGTCACATGTTTTACTTTCACTTGAAAAATATGTTCAACTGCTTTTTTAATTTCACCTTTGTTGGCGTCAATTAATACTTCAAATGTATATTGCTTTCTTTTGTCAGCAAGATATGTGCTTTTTTCAGAAGTATACGGAGCTCTTAGCACCATCAGTAATCGTTCTTCAGCGTTCATTGTAAGCGCTCCTCCAACATTTTAACTGCTGCTTCTGTCATCAGCACATTATCAAATCTTAATAGCATAAAAGGGTCTAATTCTTCAACTTCGCAAACCCAATAATCAGGCACATTACGACCAGCAAGGTATTCGTTTTCACCTAATTCATGCATCACTATCAATGCGCTTTTCAGGTTCAGTTCTTGCATCTTGGACAAAAACTCTTTGGTTTTGGGCTCTGCACATACAAAATCAGTCGTCACTATCAAGCGTTCAGTCCGATTCAGTTCAGAAAGAATACTGCGAATTGCCCCGCGATACATCTTTTTATTTAATTTTTGCGAGTAATCACGTTTTTTCGACGCAAATACAACACCACCTGAACGCCACAATGGACTACGAATAGTACCTGCACGAGCACGACCAGTTCCCTTTTGATTCCATGGTTTTCGTCCACCACCACGTACTTCAGCACGGGTTTTTTGAGCACTGTTTCCACTGCGTTGATTATTTTGATGAGCTACAAGAGCTTGGTGAACCAAGCTTTCATTATAGCTACATTCAAAAATTGCAGGACTAAGTGTCATGGACGCCTTAACAGCGCTTGGGTTTTTCGTTGTCATGATTTGCCTCTTGCTTGTTTTTTCACAGCGAGCTTGACCTCTACACGAGCGCCTGGCGCTCCTGGAATCGCTCCTTTGATCAACATTAAATTACGCTCAGCATCTATTCTGACTACTTCCAGACTTTGCGTAGTCACGCGTCTTGCTCCCATGTGCCCCGCCATTTTCTTACCCTTAAATACACGACCTGGACTTTGGTTTTGTCCAATTGAGCCAGGCACACGATGTGAGCGTGAATTACCGTGCGAAGCATCTTGAGTACGAAAGTTATGGCGCTTAACGGTTCCTGCGAAGCCTTTACCTTTAGAAACAGCAGCAACATCAACAAACTGACCTTCTGTGAAAACATCTTGCGCAGCAATCACTTGGCCACATTTGTACTCACCAATATCGTCAACAGTGAACTCCATAAGCATATCGCCTGCTACGACTTCTGCCTTAGCGAAATGTCCTGCCATTGGCTTAGACACCCTACTTGCTTTTTTGGAACCACTTGTTACTTGAATCGCTGTATACCCATCTGTCTCTAGTGATTTTAACTGAGAAACCCGGTTAGGTTGTACTTCCACCACCGTAACAGGAACCGAAGCTCCTTCCTGAGTGAATATGCGAGTCATTCCGATCTTTCGACCCAATAAACCGATCATTCTAACACCTCTTTAATCATCCAAACTAATTTGAACATCCACACCGGCTGCCAAATCAAGTTTCATCAATGCATCAACTGTTTTCTCAGTAGGGTTAACAATTACTACTAAGCGCTTATGCGTTCTTAGCTCATACTGATCTCGTGCATCTTTATTAACATGAGGAGAAGTTAAAACTGTAAACTTCTCTTTCCTCATTGGTAAAGGAATCGGCCCACGGATCTGAGCACCTGTACGTTTTGCCGTTTCAACTATTTCTCTGGTTGATGCATCTATCATGCGATGATCAAACGATTTTAGTCGAATTTTAATACTTTGATTGCTCATAGTCATCACTCAATAATCTTAGCTACAACACCCGCACCAACTGTACGGCCACCTTCACGAATCGCAAAACGCAAACCCTCAGTCATCGCAATTGGTGAATGCAATGTGACTACTGTATTCACATTATCACCTGGCATCACCATTTCAACGCCTGCTGGCAACTCACAAGTTCCTGTCACGTCCGTTGTTCTGAAATAAAACTGCGGACGGTAGCCATTGAAAAATGGGGTATGTCTACCACCTTCTTCTTTTGACAACACATACACTTCTGCTTCAAATTTAGTATGTGGTTTAATCGAACCTGGTTTTGCCAAGACTTGACCACGTTGCACATCTTCACGCTTGGTACCGCGTAATAGAACTCCAACGTTGTCTCCAGCGCGCCCCTCGTCCAACAATTTTCGGAACATCTCAACACCAGTACAAGTTGTTTTAACTGTGTCAACAATCCCGATAATTTCAACTTCTTCGCCAACTTTGACAATACCAGACTCTATTCGGCCTGTTACAACTG
>JACCDN010068021.1_pt1 | contig 130010 bp, 113 predicted proteins | sample 7441691 | NCBI WGS metagenome assembly JACCDN01 (sample SAMN15323439, study PRJNA562643) | freshwater metagenome | isolation source: river surface water | place: USA:Blue River Watershed | collected 2017-08-16 | reverse complement strand
TATATTTTAACGACCTTGATTGCATATTGTTGGAAGCCGAATAAACCGAAAATTAAATTTACTAAACAAGAAGAGAAGCTACTGCGCCAGATTGATTTACTTTATTAAAATGCATCGAACTGGCGTTAATAATTTTTATAAATTAATTATTCAAACCAAATTAGGGCAATTTTAATTTCATAACTTATTATATTGTGTAAGATCGTAATTAAATGATGCTTCTAGCTTTACTTATTTAATTCCTTTCACCAATAGCCGCCTCCAGAATAATCGAAACTACCGCACATATTTTAACTTTACAGTAATTTACGGTGGCTTTATCTCATAATTTGGCTAGCGTTCAAATAAAATACAGCAGTAGCTTAAGATTTTAATACTCATTTTGAATACTGTATTTAATTCTGCATATTTCCTAAAATATTAGGTTATAGTTCCAAGGATAGCGCTAAGATGAATTGCTTATCACTTTTTAACGTTAATTTTTCTGGCATCTTCCGAAGCACTAACAAGAAAATATCACCGAATAGTAAACTAGAAGTAATTAAAACTATCAATGAAGCAGTAGATTATGCTGCTGCAAGAAAGATCACGTTGGAAAATTTGGAAACTCTAGCCACTCACCGTCTGCAGCCAGACCGCTCGAGTTTCATTTTTAAATTTCTACCTTACTCTAATTCTCCCCTGCCTCACTCATTACAAAATGCGCTTAAAATTTTACTTGTAAAAAAGAATAGTAAAGAGGGGCTTAATAAAGAATTAGCCCAGTTCCCCACAAATAAAATAATACAACTGATGGCTGAAGAGCTAAATGATCTATGCAGTGAATTTAAAGATACGAGAACAACAGTTGCTACCCATACCAGCCTATCTAAATATATAGAATATATCCATAGTGAAAGCAAACAGTTAGCTAATGCTGATCTTAAAGAATTAGCTAATTGTAACGGATCAAATTTTTTCGGACATATTATCAAAGCTAAAAACCAGCAATCATTGGTAAATGGCTGGTTTGGCGCTGATTATAAATCAATAAAAATTAAAGCAATTAATAAAATCAAATTTAAGGAACTAGAGGCAAATAATAATGGTTCTGATGAATTAAATCGCAAATTCATAGAAGTACTAATAAAAGCATGCCAAAATAACCGTCAGTTACAACAAGAGCTTACTGCTGCTTTCAACAAAGATTTTAGGTTACTAGATTTATTTCAACAGGCCTATAACATAAACCCTGAAATCTTTACTAATTGTTTACATGCTAAGCCACATATTCAAGGTCCACAAGAGAAATGGAAGGCACCTGTAATCGAACTTTATCAGGTAGCAAAAGTGCTTATTATTTCGTCTAAAGACAAATAAAATCACCTAAATTTATTAATCAAAGGAATTATGCTGTCTGTGGTGTAGTTGTTATTATGCAAATAATTGCAAAAAAATACCCTAAAACATATCTACGAATGATGTATGATTTAATTACATCTAAAAAATCAGATTTTCCATTTAAGATTGAATTACGCGATAATGGTAAGGATATTTCATAACGGGATGTTGATGAAACACTGCTAAATAGCATGCGAAATAGTGAAAATTTTGAATTAACGTTAAAGATCGCCAATAACCTAGCTGATATAGCAGGAGCAACTCTCCCTGGTGAAATTGTCAAATGGCTAAAAATCCTGATAAAAAATGGCGAAACTAATTCACCTAATACTATTGAAAACTCTATGGAAATTCTAGGAGAAAAAAGTCAAAATAAAAAGAGGAATGAGTTAGAAATATTGGTCAATAAATTTACTAAACACAATAACGGCGAGAAACCTTGCGTTATAATGTACTGTGACTCTTAATAAGCTGAAAATTCGTTAGGTGTCAATTGGATTATGCAAATTAGTATAGCTTCCCTCAGTCTAATCCTATTAGCGTTATTAGGCAAGCTCTAGCTGGCTAAAAAAACTATTAAATAATCCTTGTACCGCTTCGCTCTTTTCAATCCACGGTAAATGACCGGCCCCCTTTATTTCTTCCAAAAGGATATTTGGTTTATTGAAGCGAGGATCATTTGCAAATAAATGAAAAGGCGTAATACAGTCTTCAGTACCGCCAATAATTAGGGTTGGTACCCGTTTAGGTACCCACTTAGCATTAAACTTCATATCAACTGCCTTATTAATCCACCAAACGGCCGCATTAAAATTCATCGGCACGTTTGCTAATAACGAGCGTCCTTGCTCAATACTATGTGATGGAAAATAATATGGCAGGCATGCCATTAATGCATTTTTAAAGGTATCATCATTAGGATTTGCACTAAACTCTTCCATTGGTTCGGTTAATATTGGAATATCTTTTTCTTTGGCTTTTTGTGCAGCAGCTTCTAGCCAAAGAGCTGGGGTTGAATTTAAAACTACAAACCCTTTCAAAATATTTTCTAGTTCGGGAAATAATAGCGGAAACATACCGCCAAAGGAATGGCCGACAAAGATCGGATCTGAAAAATTTTTTATGCTTGGTACTAGATAGTCAAACCATAAGTTATAGTCATAGTCCTTTTCAGCCTTAACCAGGTTATCGCCATTAAATGGCAAGTCTATTAACCAAATCTTGCCAGGTAAGGTAAGCCCATTAACTAGGCTTAGCAAATATCGGGAATCAAATCCCGGGCCACCAGGGAAAAAAAGCCAATTGTAATTCTGGCCACTAACCGATTTTAATAATCTATACCTAACGCCATTTTGATCCCAATGCTGCTTTACTGCTTGCATAGCACATACTCACAAAATATATTTTATTCTTCAGCTTTGATCGTCTCTTTAAGTAGCTTAGAAACTCCACTTATCAACTCATGACTACATAATATATATAAATCGTCTGGTTTAGCTTTTTTAAGAATATATTGGGTAGCTTCGAGTTCATTAGGTATCACCTTGATTTTCTTTTCAGGATAGCCCTGTTTAATTAACTCATTTTTAAATAGCTCAGGCATCTCACCTAGCTCACTACCGCGTAAAGACTCTTGAAACTCTTTAATAATTACTTGGTCAACTTGTTTATCAATTATAATTTTTGCAATTTCAGGTAATGTTTCGCGCCGATCAGCTGTATTTCCATACATAAGGCCAAGTTTACCATTGATTCCATTTAATTCACGAAAAGCTTTAGCTAACTCCAAAACCGAAACCAAACCGGCAGGGTTATGCGCTATATCAACAATTAAATGGCCATGCTTTTCAGATTTATAATAATTCCAGCGGCCGAAATTAGATTTGGCATCAGCACCGAATTTAGCTAATGCCCGACCTATTTTTTTCGGTTCGACTCCAAGGCAAAAGCAAAGACTAACAGCATGTAGAACATTTTCATAGTTATACTTGGCTAGACCCTGGACTGTTAGCGGAATCTTATCAATCTGGTTTAATACATAACGTTTGTCGGTAGTTTTTAGGACTATATCGCAGCCATCCAAGAAAACTACGAAATTTTCAGGAGTTAGATAAGCTGAAATTTCTGCTTCAGAAAGTTTTGTTGATAAATATGATTTACGTAAACGGATTGGTAATGCACGGATATGTTCATCATCCAGGTTTATAATGGCGGTGCCATCCTCCCTTAATCCATCATAGACTAAGCCTTTTGCTTCAGCGAGATCAGATAAGCTCTCAATACCATTTTGACCAATATGATCATAAGCAATATTGGTAACAGTTGCGGCAACAGCATAATTTGGCAGTAGCCCGCGTTTAATCATCCCTCCACGCGCTACCTCCAAAATAGCAACATCAACCTTAGAGCTAGCAAGGACGTATTGATGGCCAGAGGGTCCTGACAAATCGCCTTCGGTAACTAACTTACCATTAATCATCACCCAATCAGTGGAACAATAGCCTGACTTTAACCCAGAACGGCGGCAAATGAACTCGGTTAGTCTAGTAGTAGTTGTTTTGCCATTTGTCCCAGTAATTAGTACCATGGGTATATCGGCTACTTTTTTCCAGGGAATATCACTAACTTTAAGGATTTTGCTAAGCTTAGTTTTAAACTGCTTAATTCCGCTACCCACTACTAAGGTATCATTATGGACAAAAAAGTTTACTTTTTTTTCTAAAGCTTTTATGTATATTTTACGCAAAAGTATCTGCTGATTTTCGCGAATTAATTTGGCAAATTTCCGTCTGGAATGCTCAAGATCAATTGGCTGATCTAGGTCGATCAAATCAGTAATATCCGCCCAAACCCAGTCGAGTATTTCACAAGCTACCATTAATAGGTCATATGGATAGCGTAGCGCAATATTAATGCCATTACTAAAAACCAGCGATTTTACCTCATAATCTTTTATAGGGAGAACACTTAATAGTTTAGTTAGTTCTTCTACAAACAATTTAGCGATATTTTCATTATTTTCTTTTAATTCGATATCGATAACTGCTCCAGCCTGGCGGAAAAAACGATTTTGACCAAGTAAGCGGGATGAGAAAAATTTTGCATCATATAATTGTGTCAACTTAGTTCTCCAAAAGTATTGGTAATTTTGAGATTATAGCATAAAAAATATTGCTAATCTTAGAAGAAAACTGCTTTTTTATAATGTATTTGGGCACTAAAATCAATAGACCTACCAACAATAGCTTTATTCAATTAACAGCTACTAGAGCTCTACAATTTTATAGGTAAAATTTTGCCTTTCATTGATCTCTACGATAAATTAAAATAGAAGCATAAAATTCAAAAGTGTCCGGTAATGAGAAAGTTCTTATTACCCGCGTGCAATTTTTTATAAAATCTAAAGACTCACATTAATGTAACATTAAGATTAGGGAATAAATATGCTATGGAATAAATCATATACATTAAAATTTTGCTTGTATATAATTATTTGCTATTATGGTAATGCTATGGCATTCAACACTGAAAGTTCGATCAATTACAATTTTAGTAAATCGCTATTAACTTCGCAAAACAACAATCAAAAGAATAAAAAGCAAATCGCTAGTTTACCAAAAAAAGTTACAGCAAAGCTGCAAGCCAAACCAGCAAAATCGGCTAGTAGTGCTACGCTAGCTGCGATTAGCCCGCCGTTGAAATTGGAGACAGATAAAAAGAAGTTTCCGGTAAAAGTGATTCCTAAGTTTGACAATGCCAGCAGTGTAGATGAAATGAACTCACAATATCTATATAATGGACTTTTAAATAGCAATATATACTTTAACTATAAGTCTACCCTTTTTAATATTAATCAAAACTCAATCAATATTACCTATACTTATAAGTAAAACTTAATTCCAAATTCACTTATCCTTAGCCAATATGAATTTTGCTAAATTATAAAAGAATACTAATATTCGGAAAGATAGAGGCAGCGCTTAGTTGCTTATATGTATATAAAGTAAAATGGATAGGATGTGATGATATATAATATAGGTTAGTTAATTAACATTAACAACGGAATCAACAATGAAAAGACAATACCACAATATTCTATATGGATTAGGCTCTATATTAAATATATACCCAACTAAAACTAAACCAAAAATATTAGAGTTCAAAAACCCTAATGATGATTTAGAAAATATTAAATCTGACTGGGATTTAGTTGGCAAATCGATTAGAATTGGGATGAACAAAATAAATGAACAACAAAAGAAAAGCAACTCAAGATAATAAGCCTTTAAATTTAGCCAAAGATAGTCAACAAATTTTAGCTGCAACTTATAAAGGGCCGCTTCCTCCAGCGAATCAATTTCGAGACTATGATTCTGTTTTCCCTGGTGCAGCTAAAATAATTTTAGATATGGCAACTAAAGAACAAGATCATAGATTTAAAAATAATGAAAGAATTGATCTAATTAATAATAAAGCAATAAAATTTAATTTTATTGAAAAAATAATTGGTATTTTAGCAGGGCTTTTAGTTAGTTTTGCGATATTAATTGTTGGAGGATTATTGATATATAAAGGCCATGATGTCTCAGGTGCAACTATAGTTTCTGTTGATATTGTTGGGTTGGCCGCTGTGTTTGTCTATGGTTCAAGAAAAAGAGATGAATAATACTACCTAATATCTATTTATTAGAGTGTTTTCACCAATAAATTATTACTTTTCAGCAACGATAATAACGCCACCAAGAACTGAAGATTGAATATCTTCAAGCATGAGTTGATATTTGTTTTTGAAGTCGTTAAATGTCACAGCGCCAAATTTGTCAATAATCAGACTTTTCTTTGCTGCCAATTTTTGTAGTAATTCCTGATACCATTCCAGATAATTCTGGCTAAGATCATATTCTACTACCTTTGAAAATTTACTTTTAATATAAGATTTCAATTCCGCGCTAATTGGCTTAAAGCTATTAACTGCAAATGGATTAGTAAACTCTTGATTCAAAGCAGGGTCCCGTAAATCAGAATAATCAAAAACAGCAAAGACGCCACCAACATTTAGTAAATTATAAATATGAGCTATGGCTTTCTTCTGGTCAGGAACGCAATATAGAGCATTAAATATATAGATTAGATCGAAGCTATTTTTAATCTTATCTGCTAAATTTTGGCTATCAACCTGCTGCCAGTTATATTCTGGGTAATTAGCCTGGCAATATTCGATAGATTCCTTGTCAATATCACTGCCATATACTATTTTTGCATTTAATTTCGGGGCTAGAAGTGCCAAGGTAGCACCAAGCCCTGCCCCGGCATCAAGAATCGTATTAAATTCGGTTCTTGGCAATTTTGAGATGAATAATTCTATTGCCTGAACTTCGCCAGGATGGGCAAAATCACCATCTCGAATACAAGAGAGGATTAATTTACCATTAAAGTCATTAAATGCTTTTTCCATTTGTTTCACTTAATTGTATTCTCCTCTCCCAACATTCTAGATTTAACGACCGCCAGCTACGTCTAGCAAAGTACCAGTTATAAACGAGGCTTCTTCTGAAGCCAGCCAGACTATCGCTGTAGCAACTTCCATTGGCGTGCCTCCACGCTTCAATGGAATGTTTCTCTCCATTTCAGCACGTTTTATTTCTACACTTTCACCTATGCTTGCGTGCAAATCAGTATAAATATAGCTAGGCCTAACAGCATTAACCCTGATACCCTCTTCAGCCACTTCGATTGCCAAACCCTTGGTAAATGTGTCAATTGCAGCTTTTGCTGCAGCATAATCAACATAGCGGTGAGCAGAGCCCATCCGAGCCGCAATAGAGGAAACATTTACGATTGCACCACCCTTGCCACCAGTTTTAGTGCTCATAATTTTAACTGCTTCACGCGAACAAATAAATGTACTACCCACATTACGGTATAAAGTTTGGTTAAATCTGTCTATAGTCATATCTTTTACTAAGCTGACATGCGGCATATAACCGACATTATTCACTAAAACATCAATATTGCCAAGTTTAGCAACTACGGTTTTAAAAAGGCTAATCGCTTCTTCTTCAATAGTTACATCGGCTCTAACTGCAATAGCCCTTCTACCAAGTGCAACGATCTCGGCAACAAGTGCATGGGCATCTTTTTCGCTATGCACATAGTTAACCGCCACATCAAAGCCTTTTTGGGCCGCTAGTAATGCTGTTGCTTTGCCAATTCCTCGGCTAGCTCCTGTAACAAGAATAACTTTAGCCATTTAATTTATTCCCTGAAGTTAGATTTCAAATATACTTTTTACCATTGCGACTGAACTTAAGGATAACCAAATTACGAATATCCACAATTCAATCAAGTAAATAAAAATTGCTGCCGACCCGACAAGCAGGCTAAATGCCTTAGCCAATATAATTGCAACTATCAAAATAGCAAATACACAGATTATAAAAATTAAACAAGGTACAAAATTAGCTAATAAAGCTTTGCTAGCCGTTCCTAAAGCTTGAAATGGCGGCATTTTGTCATCTACTAAGATATTCATTGGAATGGCAATTAAGATTATCATTTGCAATATAACATACGCCACCTCCAAAAGATAACTAAATGCTACTTGCATAGTAGGCAGCTTCAATAAGATATAGCTACTGGCAATCGAGATAAGTAGCAAGATTAATACGTATACGATAGTTAAACGAATGCTAGGCCCGGCAAATAAATCAGCAAATACTTTTTTTATCTGGATAACCTGGTTTTGCTGATACTCTCTAGAGGCGATGCATAAACTAGCCAAGCCTAAAGGGAACATTAAGCTAAGGATAGAAGTAATTATTAAGCTAAATACAAACTCGCCCTGGAACTGGCTACTTATTATAAATACCATTAAAAAGATAAACATAAAAATTGCACTAATTAGCAGGTATTTAAGTGAGCTTTGCCGAAAGGTTTGTATTCCAGCAGTTATCCAGCCAATGAAGCTAAGAAATTTTACCCTATTTACTCTTACCGATAAATTACCCATTTACAATCACTCCATCACTATATAGCTTATAACTAAAAATTGTAGTAACAGCAATGAATACCAATATAAATAATACTAATATCAGCATGGCAATACTAAATAAAATTATATTCGTTACCGATAATACAACTAGCCCCATGATATAAAGAGGGATAACTAAAAATGGCAGCAATAAAAATACTGAGAATAAGACGGGAATCCAGTTTCTAAATAGAAATTTCCAACTAATAACTAATGCTTTAACCAGTTTAATCTGTGGATTAAAACTGATAACTCCTAATGAAATGCCAAAAAAGATGATGCGAAATAAACTTAAAGCTACTAAGAGCGCGGCAACCCGATGATCCTCTAACATGGCTGTCGTTGAATTTTCAACATTTAGTATTAACAAAACCTCTTGAAATACACTCATTAACAGCAAATCAAAAAACATGTTAAACAGGGCAAAATTAACTACATTACGCTGCCGGATAATTTGTCCTAGGTTTAAATTTAAGCCAAAAGGTACTCCGCTCGTAACGTTATCTGCACTTAGATAAATCCTTACTAATACCAAGGTACTTAAAAATGAACCAATGAAGGGAGCAATAGAGAAGGCTATGAATACTAGGCTGAATGCTAAAAAATTAATTGGCTTCTCACGAAAGGTTGCAAAACTGAATTTCACCCAGTTCCAGGCTAAACCAAGAGGCAAATTTGGTCTGATTTGTAACTGTGACATATCTATCCTTATACGAATTATGTTTAATACTAGAATTATACCATGCCATCTTGCACCAACCGCTTAAAAGGTCTAGTTTTCGCAAGCCGGGGCTTATATTAGATAAATCTAAAATATTTATTTCCGGCTATTGAAATATTAATTTTATCCCTTATATTCTAAAAAAGAAATACAAATAAGGGAATAAACTCCCACAGGAGAAAAAAATGCGATTTGATAAATTAACCACTAAATTCCAAACAGCTTTACAAGAAGCTCAAAGTATGGCATTAGCAAATGATAATGCCTATATAGAACCACAACACTTGCTGCTTGCAATGTTAAATGAAGAAAATTCGACGATAGCAAGTGTACTTGCTAAAGTTGGAGTTAACATTCAACCGTTAAAAACAGAATTACAGGCTAGTATTAATCGTTTGCCTAAAGTATCGGGTGCGGGCGGTGAAATAAATGTTTCACGGGATTTAAATAATCTACTAAATATTACCGAAAAAATTGCCTTAAAGCTTCAGGATAACTTTATTGCATCAGAGCTATTCCTACTTGCATGCTTGGAAGATAAAGGTGAAACCGGTAAAATCTTGAAAGGTTTAAATGTCAAATTTAACGACGTAAACAAAGTTATTATGGATTTGCGTGGCGGGCAAACCGTAAATAGTGCCGAGAGCGAAAACCAACGTGAGGCGCTTAAGAAATATACTGTCGATTTAACTGAACGGGCGCGTATTGGTAAATTAGACCCAGTCATCGGTCGTGATGATGAAATCAGACGTGCGATCCAGGTTTTGCAACGCAGGACTAAAAATAACCCGGTATTAATCGGTGAGCCAGGCGTCGGTAAAACTGCGATAGTTGAAGGGCTTGCCCAACGTATTGTTAATGGCGAGGTGCCCGAAGGCCTCAAAAATAAGAAATTACTGGTTTTAGACCTTGCATCATTATTAGCTGGCGCCAAGTACCGCGGTGAATTTGAGGAACGGCTTAAAACCGTGCTAAATGAGCTAGCCCAAGATGAAGGTAATACGCTGATTTTCATTGATGAAATTCATACATTGGTCGGCGCAGGTAAAGCGGAAGGCGCAATAGATGCCGGCAATATGTTAAAGCCTGCCCTAGCGCGTGGAGAACTACATTGTATAGGCGCTACCACTTTAGATGAATACCGTAAATATATTGAAAAAGATCCAGCTTTAGAGCGTCGTTTCCAGAAGGTCCTAGTTAGCGAGCCAACAGTAGAAGATACCATTGCCATCTTGCGCGGGCTACAGGAAAAATATGAAATACATCATGGCGTTGAAATTACTGACCCGGCTATTGTTGCTGCAGCTGAACTATCACACCGTTACATTACCGACCGCTTTTTGCCTGATAAAGCAATTGATCTAATCGATGAGGCCGCATCTAGGATTAAAATGGAAATCGACTCCAAGCCTGAGAGTATGGATAAATTGGAACGGCGCTTAATTCAATTAAAAATTGAGCGTGAAGCAGTCAAAAAAGAGACCGATGAAGCCAGTAAAAAACGCCTTGAGATCATTGAAGAAGAAATCAGCAAATTGGGCAAGGAATATGCTGATTTGGAGGAAATCTGGAATAGCGAAAAAGCCATGGTGCAAGGTGCCCAGTCAATCAAAGATGAAATTGACAAATTAAAATCTGAAATAGACAGCTTTAAACGTAAAGGCGACTGGCAAAAAGTTGCTGAACTTGAATATGGTAAACTACCTGAGTTACAAGCACGACTTGGCCAGGCAGAAAAAAGTGATACAAAACAGTTAACCTTACTCAGGACAGAAGTTGGCGCTGAGGAAATTGCTGAAGTAGTTTCACGTGCAACCGGCATACCAGTTTCGAAAATGATGCAGGGTGAAAAAGACAAACTGCTACGCATGGAGGAAGTACTTCATAATCGAGTGGTAGGCCAAAACGAGGCAGTAACAGCCATAGCTGATGCAATTCGCCGCTCACGTTCAGGATTATCAGACCCGAATCGTCCTTACGGATCATTCTTATTCCTCGGGCCAACCGGTGTTGGTAAAACTGAACTGTGTAAAGCCCTGGCTGGCTTCCTATTTGATAGTGAAGAACACTTAATTAGGATCGATATGTCTGAATACATGGAAAAACATAGTGTATCTAGACTAGTTGGTGCGCCTCCGGGATATGTAGGATACGAAGAAGGCGGCTATTTGACCGAACAGGTCCGCCGCAAACCTTATAGCGTGGTACTTTTAGATGAAGTAGAAAAAGCGCATCCAGATGTATTTAATATCCTATTACAAGTCTTGGATGATGGGCGCTTAACTGATGGTCAAGGTCGTACAGTTGATTTTAGTAATACGGTAGTAGTGATGACTTCCAATATTGGTTCTAGCCATATTCAATCGATGGCACATGAGCCTTATGAAGCAATCAAGTCAACGGTAATGGAAGAACTAAAAAGCTACTTTAGGCCTGAATTTGTCAATCGGATTGATGAGGTGGTGGTATTCCATGGCTTAAATCAGGAACAAATCAGCCAAATTGCCCGGATTCAATTACGGATATTAGAAAAACGTTTAGCAAAACTTGAGCTTCATCTACAAGTTAGTGATAGCGCCCTTGAACTGCTTGCACAAGTCGGTTTTGATCCAGTATATGGAGCCCGGCCGCTTAAACGGGCAATCCAACAGGAATTGGAAAACCCGCTTGCTAAAGCAATCCTCACTGGTAAATATTTACCAGGACAGACTATCTTAGTTGAAGCTAAGGATTCGCAGATAGTTTTTGCTTAAAATTTACGACATTTTTAAATACCAGGTTAACTATTAACCTGGTATTTTTTTAGGTTAATCAATAAGAACTGAATGATTTTTTTAAGCATTAGAAAGGCCCTGGATAACTTCGTCATTTTTGGTCGGTTTTTAAATTGTTCTAAGAATAATACAATAACGCCAACAATAAAGAGATTTATAAAGGGAATTCATCATGAAAAAACTACTGCTAATTCTTGGTTCTATTGCGAGTATTAATGCATTTGCCAATGGCAAAATAAGCTACGGTAATGGTAATTTCTATTTCCTTAGCGGGGATAGTAGATATTTTTATAAATTATCTTCAAATTTTAGTGTTAAGCAGAAACTACAAACTGCAGGATCACATGAAAATATCCAAAGTACAGTATATGCCAATAATAGCATAGAAGCTGTTGGAACAGACAACCCTGATCATGCATTTAAAGTTAGCAATGATTTAAAGGAAACGCCATCTTGGTTAAATCATAATCTTTATGATATTTCCTATGTCAATGGCAAATATACTACTGTTGGCGATGGGATCTACAGTTCACTTGATGGTCTAGATTGGAAACCGGAGCCATCACCAAATGGTACCTATAAGAGTATTGCCTACGGAAATGGCCGCTATGTTGCAGTGGGAGATAATTATGATTCTTTAATTGCAAGTAAAGATCAAAATGGTGGCTGGCAAAGAATAAATGCTTTTGCAGATACAGGCATCGGTTTCAAAAAAGTTATTTTTGCTAATAGCCTTTTTATTGCTGTCGGAAGTCAAGGAACATTAATTTATAGTAACGATGGTATAAGCTGGAAAAAAGCCAGTGTTGACGTATATAAACAGAACGGATTAAATAATGTAATTTACTGCCCAAGCACAAATACTTTTGTTGCAGTTGGCCAGGGAATGACCATTTATTCTTCACATGACGGAAAATCATGGAATTGGATCCCGCTAACCGATCAAATTGGTACTGGAGGCAAGGCTGCATTATTAAATATTACTTGCAACCAAAATGGAAGAATTGTTGCAATAGGCGAAGATAGAACGATTGTTAGCTCAGATGATGGTTATCATTGGCGTGGGCATGATTTGGGAAGTGGACGTGACACATTACAATGGGTAGAACATAGTACCGATAATAACAGCTTTCTAGCTGGAGGGGAAAATGGATTAATGTATACCTCTTTGGATGGTGAAAACTGGAACGAGATTAAAACCGAAAACGTAACAGACGTTACACCTACGACAACAAATAAAAAGCCGGCACGAATTTCACAAACTGCGGTTAGATTCTGGTAATTTTTAATATTACAAGTTCCTTAAATACCAGGTTAGCAACTAACCTGGTATTTTTATGGCTTGTCAGCTTCAAATTTTAGAATATCGCCAGGCTGGCATTCTAGTGCGTTACAGATATTATTCAAGGTTTCTACGCGAATTGCTTTTGCTTTTCCTGTTTTTAAAATAGATAAATTTTGAACAGTAATTCCAACCTGAGATGCTAAATCCTGAAGCTTCATCTTACGTTTTGCAAGCATAACATCTAATTCAAAGATAATTGCCATTTACTTACTCACTTAAATTGTTAATTCTTGCTCTTCGTTAATCTTATGCCCTATATCCATTACATGGGCAATTATCGTAAGAAATATACCACTTATTAAAGCTGTCATATTAGTATTATCAAAGCTAATAGCAATAAATCTATGCCCTGCTGTATAGTTTATGGAAACAGCAATAGATAAAACCAGTTGACTTAATGGCTGAAACAGTAGTGCACTAAGAATACTTAAATAGCCAAGTTTCCGGTATATTTTTACGTTTTCTAAAGTAAAGATTAGCCCAGTTGAATAGCTCTTGAATAATCGGATCAATAGTCCCAACCCCAAAATTAACGGAAGTAGGCTAATTCCTGAGCCAGCAAGACCAATTAGTTTATTATTCCATTTAAATTTACTAATCTCAGCGGCAAAATCCCCTTTTATAAAATTACCAATTGTTGGCCCCAAGTAAAAATTTGAAAATTCTATATTTTTTGAAAATATCCAACTTAATATTGCCAATATTGGAATAAGAATAATTAATACTTTTAAGACTAAAATAACGCGCCTGGTCTGAATTATTAATTTTTTATTCATTTAATCTTCCTCATGAATATATCCTTATTATACAATAATTTTTTACTGTTTTACAATAATTTTTATTTCTATATATTTTGTTTAGTTTATTTTTCGCAAAACCAATAGCATTTCGGACCGTGAGCAGCCTTTAACATTATACAGTGTGGTATAATTTAGCCCTAAATATAACTATTTGAGTATCCGTGCTTTATGTCTTATCATGCATTATTTGCAACTTTAGTAGCTTTAACTGCTTTTGCAGGCTTCTTAAATGACCGTTTCTTGAAACTGCCTAAAACAATTGCCCTGACTATCATTAGTATCGCCATAGCTGTTGGTGTCTCTTTTATGTCCAAGTCTTTGCCACAATATGTTGGCCCGGTGTATATATTAGTTAAAAGCGTTGATTTTAAATATACCGTACTCGATGTTATGCTTGGTTATCTCCTTTTTGCCAGTGGGCTCCATGTTAATTCAGTAGAATTGAAAAAAGAAATTAGCCCGGTCATATATCTAGCAAGCCTAGGGGTGGTCATTGCAACTTTTATTACTGGCTACTTGCTGTTTAATTTAGCCAAAGTCTTACAATTACCCTTTACTCTCGGTGAATGCTTAATTTTTGGCGCCCTAATTTCACCTACTGATGCGATTGCGGTTATTGGAACATTTAAAGCCTTGCCTGATGCGCCTAAACGGTTAAGGGTACTTATTACCGGTGAAGGCTTATTTAATGATGCTGGCGCCATCCTCATGCTGGTAATCTTAACTCAAGTAGTATATGAGAATGTTAATCTTACGCTTGGCCATATCATCCATAGTTTGGCATTCGAAGCCGGTGGAGGAATTATTTGGGGTATTATTGTCGGATATATTTCAGGTATATTGTTAAAAAAAGCCAAGTCGCCTGAAGTAGCAACCTTGATTACCATCGCAGCTTCAAGCTGGGGCTATATCTCAGCCAATGAGTTTCATTTATCTGGCGCAATTACCATGGTTGTCGCGGGTTTGATTATTGGTGGCTTTGCTAAAAGTGAGCATTTTGCCAAAGAAACTACCCTGGTAATTAATAATTTCTGGGAATTAATTGATGAAATATTGAATGGATTTCTATTTGTATTAATCGGCTTGGCAATGCTAAATATTCATATTGACCGCCGCGCGATCATATTAGGTGGAATATGCATTTTATTGGTATTTTTTGCCCGCTTTATCAGCGTCTGGCTACCTGACTGGATTCTTGCCGCAGTTCTTCGTCGCAAATCCAGCTTTTCGTGGAGTAAAAGTACCTTGATGGCCTGGGGCGGGATTCGTGGGGGTTTATCAATTGCACTGGCTCTTTCAATAGATAAATTTCCGGATGATCTTGTAGCAATCACTTATGTAGTAGTGCTTGGATCGATCCTTCTTCAAGGCTCAAGCTTCAAATGGGCAATTAATAAATTAAGCGGTAGGATATAATAGTAGAAGTTACTAAAATCCGGTCTAACCGCTACTCTAGTTTTTAATAATAAGATGATGTAAAATAAGTCTAATAAATTAAAGTAAATATTTTGTTTGTCTCATCCTTTCCTTCACCAATATAATTTAGAATGCAATTTAGTTAGCTAAGCTTATTACCGGACACTTTAATAGATGTATAATAATAATAGGTAATTGATTTATTATAGGGGAGGCTTAATTTATACGAATGCGGGAGAATATTAGACTTTGTTTATAAATTGGCGTTATTTGTTGAACTCTTGGAGTCTCGCGAGGCATCAACAAATAGCCAATGAATAATTACAAAGTCTTATATTAGTAATATTGAGTTATAAATTAAGATTCCCTCATAATAAATTAATCAAATTAACTGTGGCACGTTGTATCAAGTACAAAAGTATCCAGTAATGAGAACTAAACTTATATAATATTTTCTATTTGATCTCATTCCAAAGCATTTGGAGGTATCATGAAACAAAATTATCCATTTAGCAATAAAATCATTTATTGTTTATTTATAATCCTATTTACTAGTAACGCTTATAGTATAAGTTGTGACGATGGAGTTTATATCGAAGGCACAGGCACTCTTCAAAGTATTGCGGATAATACGTCTGGCGTTGGCTTAGTTTATATTACCAATCCTGAAATTACGAATTGTAACCCACGAGGTCATTTTAAGGAAAGTTCTGTAGATATCTGTTCCAACCTCAACTTTCACAAGAAATACTCTGGATTTGCAATTGACCGGGCATCTCTTAGAAATAAGCTATTAATTCAGGAAACCATAAGTAACCCACATAACCGAATTTCATTTAAGGCATGCAGCGACAAAATAATCAATAATAATCTCTCTATTGATTCTTCGAGCCATAATTCATGGGTTGAAGTTGACGGTTCTGTTATTGGCTATAAACATTAACTAGCGATCTAACTTAGAATATTAATATAAAAACCTTGGCATTATCAAAAGCCAAGGTTTTATAATTGTAAAGCCTAAAATTGAATTTAAACGTACAAGCCGCCATTTACATGAATGGTAGAACCCGTCACATAGCTTGCCTCATCGCTTGCCAAATATTTAACGGCATTCGCAATATCTTCAACCTGGCCAAAGCGACCTAATGGAATATTTTTAATATAAGACTCGCGTACATCTTCAGGTAATTTATCGGTCATATCAGTTTGTATAAAGCCAGGCGCCACGCAATTTGCTGTAATGTTACGACTACCAAATTCTTTAGCCAGTGATTTAGTCATGGCTATCATTCCACCTTTTGCTGCCGAGTAATTAATCTGTCCTGGATTACCCATAAATCCAACGACTGAAGCAACATTGATAATTCGGCCAAATTTAGCTTTAGTCATCCCTCTAATTGCAGCTTTAACTAATAAAAATACTGATTTCAGGTTGGTATCAATAACATCGTCCCAATCTTCCTCTTTCATTCGCATTAAAAGACCATCTTTAGTAATACCGGCATTATTCACCAATATAGTAACGTCGCCATCTTTCTCAGCTATATCTTTAATTACTGCTTCAATATTCTCTTTACTATTAACATTTAGGGCAATTCCACGGCCACCAAATTCACTTAAGTATTCACTAATTGCATTTGCGCCATTGTCCGTAGTAGCTGTCCCAATAACAGTTACGCCTGCTTTTGCTAGTGTTAGGGCAATAGACTTACCAATTCCACGGCTGGCACCTGTAACTAAAGCAACTTTTTTTACATCTGACATAAATACTCCTGAGAAAAAAATTCGAATCGGGATAATTCAGGCTTATCCACTCTTATAATACCTGATTTAAATTTTCTAAATCTGCTTTATTTTGCAAATTGAATAATTGTGCAGTTTCATGAATCCGTTTATTAAGACCAGAGAGAACCTTTCCTGGACCACATTCAACCAAAATTGCCACCTGCTCATTAGCAAGTGTTTGCACACTTTTGGTCCAAAGGACAGGAGAATAGAGCTGTTTAACTAAACCTTCTTTTATACTTGCAATATCTGTAGCAACTAGTGCATTAACATTCTGAACCACAGGTATCTGTGGTGCATTAAAATTAACTTGATCTAACTCCAAAGCTAATTTTTCTGCCGCTGGTTTCATCAACTGGCAATGTGATGGAACTGAAACAGGCAATGGCATGACTTTACGAGCACCTTTTATTTTCAGGATTTCACTAGCTTTTTCTACTGCAGCTTTTTGCCCTGCAATTACAACCTGGCCGGCCGAATTAAAGTTAACTCCTTCTACAATTCCTGCTCCGCTACTAACTACCTCTTGACAACCTTCAACCACTAGTTCATCAGCTAAGCCCAAAACCGCAGCCATAGCACCCTCGCCTGGTTTAACCGCTTCTTGCATATATTGAGCACGCGTACGTACTAATTTGACTGCATCGATAAAATTTAATACTCCGGATGCAACCAAAGCAGAATATTCACCTAAACTATGACCAGCTACAAAATGCGGCAATTTGTTTCCAGAAATCTCAAGCCAAGCCAAATAGGTAGCATAACTTGCAGTCAACAATAAGGGCTGGGTATTAATCGTTTGGTTTATATTTTCAGCAGTTTCTTCTTGCAGCATTGCTAAAAAGTCAATACCAATAGCTTCTGAAGCTAGGTCAAAAGTCTTTTTAACCACATCAAATTCAACCAAGCCATCCATCATTTTTAATGCTTGTGAACCTTGCCCTGGAAAAACAAAAGCACATTTAGTCATTAATCCGTCCTTTTTTGGAAAAAATATAATAGTTCTAATATTTGATTATAGCTGCACCCCAAGTGAAGCCGGCCCCCACCCCCTCGAGTAAAAGAGTATCATTACGCTTAATCCGGCCATCGCGGACAGCCACATCAAGTGCTAGTGGGATGGACGCAGCTGAAGTATTGCCATGTTTATCAACGGTAACTATAACTTTATCTATATTGCCGCCTAGCATTTTGGTAGTTGCTTCAATAATTCGTAAATTTGCCTGATGGGGAATCATCCAATCAATATCACTAACAGTTAAATTTACTTTTTTAAGTAAATCTTTGGCAATTCCAGCAAGTGCTTTTACTGCAAATTTAAACACGGCCTGGCCATCCATATGAATATATGGACTTCCTTTTATTTGGCCATTATATAAATGACCAGTACTTGTCAAAATTGGACCATACGAACCATCGGCCCGAATATCACAACCTAATATTCCTGGTTCATGACTGGCCTCTAGAATCACGGCACCAGCCCCATCACCAAAAAGAATGCAGGTACCCCGATCAGTATAATCAACAATTCTTGATAGACTATCTACGCCCACCACGAGAACTTTGTTTGCCATTCCTGAACGAATAAAGCAATCAGCGGTAGTCAATGCATATATGAATCCGCTACAAGCTGCTTGTAAATCATACGCGGCTGAATTTTTGATGCCAAGTTTATGCTGTAATATACATGCGGTTGAAGGGAAAACAGAGTCTGGGGTAGCAGTTGCCACTAAAATTAAATCTATCTCACTAGGGTCAATTTTTGCCATATCCAGAGCATTTATTGCTGCTTTATAGGCTAATTCACTAGTTAATTCGCCATCTTTGACAATATGCCGCTCTTTAATACCAGTACGCTCAGTAATCCATTGGTCATTTGTTTCTACAATCTTTTCTAAATCCTGATTAGTCAAAACTTTTTCAGGCAGATAACTCCCAGTGGCTAAAATTTTCGCATACTTGATATTCATTAATTAAAAACCTATAAATAATATATGGCAACAAGAACCACCTACATTATACATTATTTTAACGTGTTAATTCAGCTATTCTCGAAATGAAGATTCAAAATTGATGTATGTTGAATAAGAAATTGCCGCTAAAAAGCGGCAATTTACACTAAAAAGTATTAAGGTCTTTAAATTCAAGCAGTTCCTCGTGTTCAAGCAGAATGTGTTTATTTTGCTGTAGATATTCATGTAATAAACTGATTACTCCAGCTTCTACTTCATGATGCGCTTGTTTTAATGCATAATAGAATCCATCAACATCAGCACCCCCATGGCTTTTAACTACCAAGCCATTTAAACCTAATAACACTGCCCCATTATATTTGCTTGGGTCAAGCCGTTTTTTAAGTCGTTTAAGTACTGGAAAGGAAATCATGGCAATTAGCTTAGTAAAGATGTTTCTGGTAAACTCCTCTTTAAGGTAAAATGCAATCATCTTGGCAACCCCTTCGGTTGTTTTTAATGATACATTTCCAGTAAATCCATCTGTAACCACTACATCAACGACACCTTTAAATATATCGTCGCCCTCCACATTTCCATAGAAGTTGAGATTACTAGATTTCAGTATTTCCGCAGCTTTTTTAACCGTTTCATTACCCTTAATATCTTCACTTCCAATATTGAGAATTCCTACACTCGGTGAACTTTTGCCAGTTACTCCGCGCATCAACTGAGCACCCATAACCCCAAACTGAAATAAATGGTCGGGCGAGCACTCTACATTTGCACCAAGATCAAGCACACATACTTCACCTTTAACTGTTGGCATCAATTTAGCAATTGCAGGACGGTCAATACCGTCCATTGTTCTTAACACATAACGGGCAGTTGCCATTAAAGCACCGGTATTACCAGCTGAGACCACTGCATCAGCCTTCTCTTCTTTTACCAAATTAATCGCGACTCGCATCGACGAATCACGTTTAGTTCGCATTGCGCTTTGAGGCGTTTCGTCCATTCCCACAACTTGAGTTGTATGGACAACTTCAATTCGATCGCTGTATTGAGATAATTTATCGCCAATTTGCTTATATATACTATCCCTATCACCAACCAGAATCAAATTAACATCAACGGTCTCATCGAGAAAACGAAGACATGACGGCACAGTGATATTTACACCGTGGTCGCCGCCCATGCTATCAACAGCAAGCACTATTGCCATGTTCTTTGCACTTTACAAAAAAACTATTATTCGCCTTTAGTTTTGATAACTTTTTTACCGCGATAGATACCAGTTTTGCTGATATGATGTCTTAAGTGAACTTCACCTGTAGTAGGCTCTACTGCTAAAGCAATGCTTGTTGCATCAATAGCATCATGAGAACGGTGCATACCACGTTTTGAAGGTGATTTTTTATTTTGTTGAACGGCCATTTTTATTACCTCTAAATAAGATTTTTCAATACTTTAAAAGGGCTATCTACTTCATCAGTATAATTAAGCCCGATACATGATTCATGCTTGGTAGCATAAGGGATAAGCATTATTACCTCATCCTCAAGCAACTGCACAACATCAAATTCTTCTTCAGCTAGTACTCCATCGGCAACTCCTGAGGAGTTTTCCCCAAATAAGGACGCATCTAACTGATCTTCATCAAAAAAAACTGTTATCTCCGATGTGTTATCAACTGAAACTTCCATTGGTTGCAAACAATTTTGACATAAAGTGTGTATTATACCATAAAGACGTAAACTTAGTGTTGGTCTATTTAACTTATCCATCTTACCAGCCAAAACATAATCTAGCGTGCCGCCATAGCCGTCGATTTCCTGGACCCGCTCAAGCTGAGATAACTCAACCTTACCTTTTAGCTCTTGGCCTGCTTCAGCAAATTTAACATTATTAATATACATTCTTTTATCCAAACTAAAATTTATCAACTCTTATGTAGAACCTTGTAATTCTTAACTGAGCTTGCGCATTTCGAGTTCATTTTTGACAGAAATACCTGATTTATTAAATATCAGTCAACTTTTTTAAGAAACCAGATAGAATGAACAAAACTCCCTTAAGGTAAGAAACATCAGTTATTATATAACAAACTAGCCAAGATTAAAAGCTCCTTAAATAAGGAGCTTTGTTTATAATTCTATATTGCCTTTATTGCGCGCATAGATAAGCGCCATCATACAAGAAGCTTTCCTTGAAATCTCATCACTTCCGCGACTGGTCAGAATAATTGGAACACGAGCCCCCATCACTATTCCTGCTGCCTCCATGCCTGATAAATATGTCATTTGCTTATATAGAAGGTTACCAGCTTCAATATCAGGCACTACAATTATATCAGCGTCCCCCGCCACTTTGGAAACTATACCTTTGACTTTGGCAGATTCTTTTGAGATAGCATTATCAAATGCTAGTGGCCCATCAACAATACCACCGATAATTTGCCCACGATCAGCCATCTTGCATATTGCCGCAGCATCAATAGTTGATGGAATTTGTGGATTTACTGTTTCAACTGCAGAGACTATCGCAACTTTTGGAATACCAAAACCCATCCCCCTAAATAAATCTATGGCATTTTGTACTATGTCGATTTTTACCGGCAAGTCAGGAAATAGGTTAATCGCCGCATCAGTCAAAAATAACGGTTTAGGATAATTATCGACTTCCATTGCAAATACATGACTCATTCTGCGATCAGTGCGAATCCCCGTTACTTTATTTACTACGGCATGCATTAACTCATCAGTATGTAGTTTTCCTTTCATCAATGCCTCGACTTTGCCAGCTTTAGCGAGCGCAACCGCCACCTCGGCAGCTTCATGGCTATGTTCAGTAGGAACTATTTCAAATTGTGAAATATCCACCTTCGCCTTTACTGCGGCATCAATAATTTTTTGGCGCGGGCCGATCAAAATTGGCTTGATAATGTTATCTTCAGCCGCTTTTACTGCGCCACTAATTGACAACTCATCTACAGGATGGACAACAGCAGTAATTAGTGGCGCCAAATTTTTGCTGGCATTCTGAAGCATCGTATATAGTCCAGCATCACTGTTTTTAATAACCAATTTTGGTAATTCAGTTTTTTTGCATGAAATCCGCTCTGTTGGCGCTAGCACTGTGGCTACTCCTGTAAGCACAACTTTCCCAAGTTGATTTACCGCTTTACAATCAAATACAATCTGCTTGTTGTCAGGGTTTTTGCTAAGCACCTTTACACGTGTCGTTATCTTATCGCCAAGCGCAACGGATTGCTCAAAATTCAGGGTCTGATTTAAATAGATCGTGCCTGGTCCTGGCAGCTTTGTGCCTAAAATGGTGGACAAAAAAGTAGCTCCCCACATACCATGGGCAACCACTTGATGCATTGAAGTGTCCTTAGCAAATTCAGGATCGACGTGTGTAGGATTCACATCACCAGTCATAGTTGCAAACAATGCAATATCATCTAAAGTCAGGATATGCTCAAGGCTAGCGCTATCACCAACTTTAATCTCATCAAAAGTTATATTTTGAATATATTCCATTTTCATTCTTTCAAAGTATCTACATTTTTATGCTAGACTACATGTTTCTCCACCTCTTTCTAAAATTTCTTTGAAAAAAGTGAAAGATTACAATGTAGACTGAGAATAAAATATGGCCCAGTATTTAAACTGAGCCACCATTTTAATAAACCTTATTTGTCTAGCAAAGCTGAATTTTTTTCTTGCTTAGCTAAACTTTTAGCTGTCACGGTTATACCCAAGTAAATACAGATTGCCCAAAGTAATATTAACATATCTGCCTCCTTAATACATAGATTTAGAATTTTCTTCAATTCTGGCTATAGTTAACTTTCCACGCATAATACGGTATACCCATGAAGTATATGTAAGCACGATTGGGGTAAAAATTAACGCTGCTACCAACATCAATAGCAAAGTATGCTCAGAAGATGTTGCATCCCAAGCAGTCAAACTGCTAACAGGATATGTCGTTGACGGGATAATGAACGGAAACATAGAGACACCTGCGGTCAAAATAATTCCAGCCATGCCAATCCCACTAAAAACGAAAGCTGTGCCTGATTTGTCTTTTGCATTTAAGAGCATCGACAAAAATAGCCCTGCAAACCCTAATACTGGTGCCAAGATAGCAATTGGATAAACTTGATAGTTATGTAGCCAGCCACCTTTAACCATTGCAACTGATTTCAATAATGGATCAGAAGGTCCATTCGGGTCTAAATTAGTAGCAACAAAACCATTCATGTGACTAATCATTAAACCACCAATTGCAAATAGCACGATTGCGATAATTGAAAAGATAGTTACTGCTTTTTTGGCACGTTTTTGCATTGCCCCTTCAGTACGAATTGACAAATAAACACCACCATGAGCAAGAGTCATCGATAAAGACAACAATCCGCACAATAAGGCAAATGGTGAAAGTAACCCCAAAAAACCCAAGATTGGATTCGCAGCATCACTAACCAAGCGCATATCTTGATCAAAATGGAATGGGATACCGATCAATACATTACCTACAGCTACCCCGAATAATAACGGAGGTACAGCAGAGCCAACAAATAACACCCAGTCCCAAGTCTTACGCCAAGTTGGATTCTCGATTTTTGAACGATAATCAAATGCTGGAGCGCGTAAGAAAATTGTCCAAAGTACCGCTAAAATCGCAATATATAGCATTGAGAAAGAGGCAGCATATACCAACGGCCATGCAGCAAAAATCGCACCACCGCCAGTAATGAACCAAACTTGGTTGCCATCCCAATGTGGCGCAACCGAATTTATTGCAGCTCGCCTTTCTGAATCAGTTTTACCTACGAATGGGGATAAAGCGCCGGCGCCCATATCATGACCATCCATTATCATTAGGCCAATCAATAGTACCCCAACCAAAAACCACCAAATAAATCTTAAAATTGCATATTCCATTTACTCTCTCCCTATTTTTGTTCAAACTGATATTTGCCAGTACCTAAACTAGAAGGTCCTAAACGAGCATATTTGAACATTAACCATATTTCAATAATAGCCAAGATCGTATAAATCACAAAGAAACCGGTTAGAGAGAATGCTAACTCACCACTACTTAAGCTTGAAGCCGATTGATAAGTTGGTAAAATCCCAAAAATAGTCCAAGGTTGGCGACCATATTCAGCAACAAACCAGCCAGACCAACAAGCAATCCATGGCATAGGAATCCAGAATAATGCAAATTTCAATAGCCAAGTTTTAGTTTCAAAACGATCTTTATTTCCGACAGAGAAATATGTCGCCAATGCAAACAATACGAAGAATGACGCACCTAAGGCCACCATTATACGGAAAGTATAATAAAGTGGTAATGGGTTAGGAACTGTGTCTTCTGCAGCTTTATCAATCATTTCAGGCGTAGCATTTGCCACATCTGATGTATATTTTTTCAGTAATAATCCAAATCCTAAATCAGCTGAGTTTGCCTGAATTTTAGCTGCCAACTCTTTATCGTGAGGATTTTTGCGGAAAGACTCTAACATTAAAAGTTCTTGCTGGCCTTTAATGATGCGTTCTTTATTTTCACGAACAATATCATTAACACCTTTGATTTCACCCTGTAAACCATGAGTAAGGATCAAACTACCGCAATAAGGGATTTTTACATTAAATAAATTATCATGTTTAGCTTGATCTGGCCAAGCAATTAGTGACCATGGTGCTGGTGCCGGTTCTGTATTCCATACACCTTCAATAGCCGCTAGCTTAGACGGTTGCACTTTATAAACTTGTAACCCTGATTCATCACCCATAATAATTACTGCGATTGAGGCAAATAGGCCAAATAAAGCAGCAACCTTAAATGAACGGCGCGCAAATGGTAAGTCTTGTTTTTTCAATAAATAATACGAAGAAATCCCAAGTACGAATACAGATGCAGTTACATATCCTGCACATACAGTATGGAAGAATTTAGCCTGTCCAACTGGATTAAATAATACGCTATAGAAACTATCTAACTCCATCCGCATTGTAATAGGATTGAAAACAGTTCCAACCGGATTTTGCATCCAGCCATTTGCAACTAGGATCCATAAAGCTGACAAGTTTGAACCAATCGCCACTAATACTGTAAAAAGTAAATGCTGTTTCTTCGAAACACGGTCCCACGCAAAAAAGAACATCCCGATAAAAGTTGACTCAAGGAAAAACGCCATCAAGCCTTCAATCGCTAAAGGAACTCCAAAAATATCACCAACATAGTGGGAATAATAAGCCCAGTTTGTACCAAACTGAAACTCCATAGTCAAACCGGTAGTTACTCCAATTGCGAAGTTAATACCAAAAAGCTTACCCCAAAATTTGGTCATGTCTTTGTAAATTTCTTTACCGGTAATTATATAGATTGACTCCATAATTACTAGCAACCAAGTCATACCTAAAGTTAGCGGTACAAATATAAAATGATACATTGCCGTTACCGCGAATTGTAACCGCGATAAGTCTATCAGTGATTCCATGATCCACCTCAAAAATTAACGAAAAATGTGCTCGCCTGCTGTCTGATCATCAAGTTTTGGCGGGTTTCTGAAGGAGACATACCATATCCCAGTGAACAAGACTGCTTTAACGAGGAGTAGACACAAAATTTCTTTCCAATATTGCTTAGCCATAAAAAGATCCTCTTGTGAGCTATACCATTCTGTATTTTAACACAACCTCATTAATTACCATATTTTTTTTGTGGTTAATAACCCACTAATTTAGTAGGTTTAATATCATTTAGTTTTACTCAGGTATACCCCCTATCCCTCAGTAATAGGAGCATTTACTGTCATTCTTTTTTCGATAATTTGAATCAATATCGAATAGCTAGTTAAAGCGCAAATTAATAAAAATTTGTTATATTTTGTCTTTAATGATCAAATTATTAAGAGGTGGTGCATAATGGTTAAAAAATCAATCGCAAGAATATTGTTTCTGTGTGGATTACATTATTTTAGTTTTGCTGATTATCGGATGGATTTTGGCTATAATAGTACTAATATAGTATTAGATTATAAAGGAGCAGTTTACGAGGCCGAGAGCATGATTCAATATGCCAAAAAATATAAATGTGCCGACAACAATAAATGTTCAAACATTCTTCAAGTTTATAGTGACCTTTCCAATTATTCAAAATATAAGCCAATTAAAATTGTTACCATTTTAAACACTTTTTATAGGAGTAAAGATGTTGTTAATTGGATTGATTATCAGCTAAAGGATAAGCCTTTCCAACCGGGTCATAAGCGATTCTATCCTGATGATTTATTCTATGCTGCATTAATTGATCTCAAATTTAAAAATGTTGATAATCCATCAGAAGTAATTACTTGTCCAAATGTCATTTTAGCCTTTGGTGCTCATGCTCGAAATCCCGATCAAACAAATTCGTATTTATATAGTAATATTTATAATCAGGCAGCTGTCCGTACCCTAAGTATTAACTTTAAGTATTACACCACCACAATTAGCTGCGATGTCCCAAATGTAGGCAATAATTTATGGTTTGATGCCAAGGTTGCAGGGCCAACTAATAAGCCAGAATACAACCTGATCATTATTAGCCCGCATTAACTTTTTGTATGCAAATTAATTAATATGTTAATAAATCAGTAAAACTGCTATAGAAACATATTAAATCAGAGGTTAAAAGCAAAGTCCGCTTTCCATTAAGGATTATATGTTTGCAAAAATACGTTTTCGATTCTATCTGAAATTAAATTTTTTTTATCCTATCTAATATTTTTTTAGCTCGACCATAAATTATTTATTTGCTTATAATTTAACCACTGTTTTTACATATTTAATTAAAAGATATATATTAATAAAAACTTATTGAAGAGTTAGTATAAAGATAATTTTTCTCGTACTCCAACTTTAGCTATTAACCCGCTAGCGTGCTACAATCGCAGCGATTTGTTAATTTTAAACTGGAGAATCTAAATGAAATTAAAGTTATTAAAGAAAATCCTTTTTACAAGCATTCCCTTATCCTTACTATCCACACCTGCCATGGCCTCGGTTGCGTACCAATGTAATGGGAATAATACCGACCGTACCTGCCTTATTGAGTTAGGCAGCACTAAGGATAAGATACCGGCAAATATGATAACCCAAGATACAATCGATGCAATCTTGAAACAAGAGAAGAAAGCTAAAAAGTTAAAAATTGAATTCTCAGCTGTAGATGGCGGATACATGGCATACCCGCTGATGTTCAAGAATTTCGACAATTTAATAATATACCTGGATAAAGGAGCAACAATTACTGCAATTCCAAGAGATGCAAAAAGTAAGGCAAATGGCAAGCACAATAGTCCGTGGAGCGGAGTTTCGCAATTTATCGGCTTCGATAATTGTAACCACCTAACAATAACTAGTGATGATTTAGCCGATGAATACCTTACTAATAATTTACCGAAATTTGATGCCACTTTGCCGGCTTATTTTGATGGACAGGGTCAAGACTGGTGGAAAAACTATAAAGGCGTAGATCGTCCCGTAATGTTTGATATTAGTAACCTATCAGACTTAACTATTTCTAATTTGGAATTTAGAAATTCATCAAGAGCACACTTATCAATACGCGGTGTAGATGGAATAAATATTAACCATGTACTGGTCCATTCAGATAGCGGATCTCCCAATACTGATGGTATCAATATTGGCGATGTGCGTGATGTATCAATAACAAATTCAACTATATTTAATGGGGATGACAATATTGCTATCAATAGTAGCGGTAGCGAGCCGGATAAAAATATCAATATCAATAATATAGATATTCATTATGGCCACGGTATTTCATTAGGCAGTAATGTATATAATGACATTCAGGGGGTTAACGTTGAAAATATAACTTTCCATAATTCAGTTAATGGTTTAAGGGTTAAAACTCGTGGTGACGATAATGGCAAGGACAGCAAAGGCGATACAGTTTCTGCTGCAGACAGCCATCATTCACACAAGTCAAAACATGCATCAATTCAGGATATCCATTACAAAAATATTACAATGGTCGATGTTAAAAAACCAATAATCTATGATTTTGGTTATCAAGGCAAGGATAAGTGGTCAAATGTTAAACTATCGAATATAACTTATGATACAGTGACAGCAAATGGTTCTGACTATCCAGCCCAATTTTTATGTGATGATGGTAACGACTGTTCTAATATCAGTCTAACAAACGTTAAAGTAAATTCTCAAGGCAAATGTCAAGATATTACCCTAACTATAGATGGAGAAACAAAAAAATATAAAGATTCGCAGCAAAAATGCTTGGAATAACAATAAGAATGGGTCTCAAACTTAACTCAAAATAATAGAACCATTAAAATCAAGACACCTAAAAAAATGGGCTAAAATGTCATTTTGACTTTTAGCCCTTTTATTTTTTACCAGGAAAACCAAGAACCGTTATTCAGGTTTATAGCCTTTAATTTGCTCTTTCAATAAATTACTGGTATGAAACGATACTACCCGACGTGCATTAATCGGAAATTCTTCTTTGGTTTTTGGGTTACGGCCAATTCTTGGGCTTTTATCACGTAATACAAAGTTACCGAACCCTGATACCTTAACCTCATCACCCTCTTCTAAGCTTTTAGTCATTACATCGAAAAAATCTTCAACTAACCGATAAGCATCTACGCGAGTCAACTCAGAATTATCCATTACTACCTGAATCAAATCATTTTTAGTTATAGTCTTTTTAGACATGTTCACCTCTATCAAAATATTTATACCAACTTTAAACTATTAATAATATCAATATATACCCAATTGGGATGAAGATTGCAACCTTCATCCCCAAAGATCCTTTCACTTAGCCAGATCCAAAATATAATTCATTAGGCTTTAAGCCTGATTTAGTATATAGCATCTAAGAACTAATTTACAAGGCACATTTTTTCGGTAAATTCAACCTAGCGTAATTCAGCCCCAAATTTTTGGGTAACTAATTGCTTAATTAACAAAAGATAAGAAGAGATTTCTTCTTCTGTTAATGTACGATCAGCCTGGAACATAAAATTAATCGCTACGCTTTTTTGATTAGCTTCAAGATTGCCACCTTGAAATATATCAAATACGCGAACAGAAATTAATTCTGGAATAGCCAATTCTTTTAAGCTATCAATTACGCCTCCAATTGCAATCTTTTCATCAAATACAAAGGCTAAATCACGGGAAACTTTTTGAAATTTACTAATTGAACGAACCTGCGGCTCTTGTGGCATACCTATCAATTCAAGGTTTATCTCAAACAGATAAGGCAATTTGTCTAAACCAAGCTCTTGTTTCAAGCGTGGATGAAGTTGCCCCATGAACCCGATCACCTGACCATTTAGTTCAATCATTGCCGTTCGGCCCGGATGACAAACAGGATTATTGGTATCAGCAATAAATTTTAAATTACCAAAAGTATTTAATAACTCTTCAACTGCAAATTTCATGTCAAAGAAATCAACATCACGAACTTTTTCTGCCCAGCTTATCTGATTATTTTTACCATAAATTAACCCAGCCAAATATAGTGGTTGCCCAGTTGCTTCCTCACTATGAAAAACGCGAGCAAGTTCAAAGATTTTAAGGCTATCCACACCACGATTAACATTATGCTGTAGAGCTTTAGCTAAATCAGACAACAAATTATTGCGAAGGACATTTAACCCGGCAATTGGGTTTTGTAGTTTGATTAACGGTTTTTGCTTATCGGCAAAAATCTCGGCATATTTATCTTCAATGAAAGCATAGCTGATTATTTCGCTAAAGCCATTACTTACCAATGTTTGCTTCAAACCGTTCAACTTTTGGCTATGCTGATCTAAACTATTCATTGTATAATGAAGTTTAGGCATAATCGGCGTAATCCGATCGTAGCCATAAACACGAACAATCTCCTCTATTATATCTTCCTTAATTGCCAAATCAAAACGATAACTCGGCGTTGTGATGCTCAATTCTCCATTATCTACTACAACCTTACAGCCAAGGTTAGCCAAAATAGAAAGGATTAGTTGATCATCAATATGTTCACCTACGAATTCATTAATTTGCCTAAAATTTAGTTTAATCGTATTGGTATTTTGTTGTTGCTCCGGATTAGAGTAATGTACATACTGCAATACTTCGCCACCGCAAATTTCCTGCACTAATTTAGCAGCTAAATTTATCGCATCATGCTGAATCTCCGGATCCACCCCGCGCTCGAAGCGGAAAGCGGAATCGGAACTAACACCATAATGCTTAGCTTTACCACGAATTGCATCTGGAGCAAAATGGGCGCTTTCTAGCAAAATAGCCGTAGTTTCACTGGTCACACCAGATTCATTACCACCCATTACTCCGGCAATTGCCGCAGGCTGATTTTGGCCATCGCAAATAACTAATGTATCAGTTGAAATTGTAGCTAATTTCCCATCAAGCAATTTTAATGTTTCACCAGGTTTTGCTAAACGCACATTTAACCCGCCGCTAATTTTTGCCAAGTCAAAAGCGTGCATAGGTTGACCCAATACCAGCATTACATAATTAGTGATATCAACAAGCGGAGAAATCGAGCGAATACCACTTCTTTCCAATATCTTCACTAACCATGCTGGTGACTGTACATTATTATTTACTTGGTTAATCATCAACCCTACATAATGTGGGCACGCATTTTTAGCTTCAACATTAAGTTTAAACTCAGTTGCAGGAGTAACCAGGTAATTTATTAAATTAGCGCATTCTTTGATTTTAGTATTATTTAATGCAGCAATCTCGCGCACTAAACCTTGATAAGAAAGACAGTCTCCGCGGTTTGGAGTTATTTTGAATTCAACTATAGTATCATCCAAGTCAAGGTAATCACGAATATCAGTACCAATCGGAGCATCTTCTGGTAATAGCAATAAACCATCTACACCGTCTGGATAGCCGATTTCATCACCACTACATAACATGCCATATGAAACGATACCACGCATTTTCCGTTCAGCAATTTTAAAGTCACCTGGTAAAACTGCACCAACTTTGGCACACGGTATTTTCACTCCGACTTTAACATTTGATGCACCACAAATAATCTGTAAAGGCTCTTCTTTATTAACATCTACTTTGCAAATGGAAAGTTTGTCGGCATCAGGATGGCGTTCACATTCAATTACTTTACCAATAACTATACCACTAAATTCAGGTGCTACTGAAGCTTCCCCTTCGACTTCCAAGCCAGCCATAGTAAGCCGTTCTAAAACCGATGCCTTATCTAAAGGTTCCTCAAAAAACGATTGTAAATAATTCCAAGAAATCTTCATCTTATAAACCTTTAAACTGCTGCAAGAAATCTAAATCATTATCGAACATTAATCGTAGATCGGTTATGCCAAATTTAAGCATTGCAAGACGATCAATTCCAAAACCAAAAGCAAAGCCGGTGTATTGTTCACTGTCGATATTCATATATTTTAGTACTTCTGGATGTACCATGCCACAACCACCTACTTCAAGCCATTTGCCAGTCTTGGCAAAAAAGATATCCACTTCGGCTGAAGGTTCGGTAAATGGGAAAAATGAGGCGCGGAATCTAACTTGTAAATTCTCATCTTCAAAAAATTTACGCATAAATTCACTTATTACCGCCTTGAAATTAGCAAAGCTAATTCCCTTGTCGATCCACAATAATTCCATTTGGTGAAACATTGGCGAGTGGGTTGCATCCATATCTACTCGGTAAACACGGCCTGGTGCAATGACCTTGATCGGCGGTGTTCTTTTCTCAGCATACCGAACCTGAATCGGAGAAGTATGCGTACGTAAAACATTACCGCCTTCGGTGAAAAAGGTATCTTGCATTGCCCGTGCTGGATGATTATCTGGGAAATTCAAAGATTTAAAGTTATAGTAGTCATTCTCGATTTCAGGTCCATCTGCAACATTAAAGCCAAGCTGCTGGAAAATGGCCACCAATCGATTTAAGGTAATACTAACCGGATGCAGACTCCCCTTATCAATACCACGCCCAGGCAGGGTTACATCAATAGTTTCGCTGGCTAATTTTGCATTCAATTCGTTATCAAGAATTACCTGGCGCTGCTGATTTAATGCGACCTCAAACTCAGATTTTATTTTATTGACTTCTGCACCAAAACTTTTACGCTCTTCAGGCGGAAGATCTTTCAGCTTTTGCATAAATGCAGTTATCGCACCTTGTTTGCCGACATACCTAGACTTGAATTGCTCCAAGTCATGTATAGTATTAATTTCAAGCATTTCTACCAAGGCTACTGCTAATACATTACTTAGTTGTTCCATATCGTTTCACTTAATAATATTTATAATCACAGCCGAGACTGTATTTTGTGCTGTTTAATAATTTCTAAAGCATCTTGATAATGCGTTACTAATTGTGGGATCAATAGATCGCCACTGTGTATAAGCTGCATGTCATCTTTCAGCATTTCAGATTTAAACCAATCAATTAATCCTGGCCACATGCTGCCAACAAGTATTAGCTTCCGATCAGTAATTTGCTTAACTTGCATTAATTGCAAAATTGTTAAGATTTCGAGTACCGTCCCTATCCCACCATAAAAGGCCACAAAAGAATCGGACACTGCCGTAAAATGCTGCAATCTGGTAAAAAATGTCTTATGTGGAAAACACTCATCAAGATAAGCATTGTTTTTCTGTTCAAAAGGTAATTCAATATTAATACCTATTGATTTAACTGGAGAGCCATTCAGTTTACCTGTCATGGCGCCATAGTTTGCTGCTTCCATAACCCCTGGGCCACCGCCAGTAACTACATTACATTCTAAACGAGCTAGATTACTTGCAAATTCAACTACATCTTGATAAACCGCAGAGCTTGGCGAAATTCGAGCCGACCCAAAAACGGTTACAGTGTATTCATCGTACCTTGGGTAAAATGCTACTAAGTCGTCTGTAAGGTCCCAAACTTTTTCTAAAGAATTAACAACTCTTTGCTGCATCTCTTTATCAGTTATTAGTAAGTTACTCATTCATTTATTACCGAGCAAAAAAAAATGAGGACTATTTCTATAGCCCTCATTATTATAAAGCATTGCGTACTTTCAAGACCATACTCTTATAGCTTAAGTCTAAAAGTAATAATTACGCTAATTTGCTTTTTGCAATCTCAACAAATTTAGCAAAAGCAGCTTTATCATTGATTGCTAGATCAGATAATACTTTACGATCTACAGCAACTTCAGCTTTAGCCAATCCATTAATAAAGCGGCTATAAGTCAAGCCTAACTCACGGCAACCGGCATTAATACGTGCAATCCATAAACTACGGAATTGACGTTTTCTTTGGCGACGGTCACGATAAGCATATTGACCAGCTTTCATCACTGCTTCTTTAGCAACTCTGAACACATTATTACGACGACCGCGATAGCCTTTAGCTAAAGCGATAATTTTCTTATGACGCGCACGCGCTATGACACCACGTTTTACTCTAGGCATTCTCTAACTCCTTCTTATGCGTAAGGTAACATGCTACGCACATGACCCATATCACTAGGGTTCACTTGAATCGTACCACGTAATTGACGTTTGTTTTTAGTAGTTTTCTTAGTCAAAATATGACGTTTGAATGCTTTTGAACGTTTGATGCCACCGCTACCTTGAACGATAAAGCGTTTTTTTGCACCAGACTTTGATTTCATTTTAGGCATAAATGCACCCTTGATAAATCGCAGTTTTTATTAAGATAGTAGGTGCTTGTAAACAAGGACTTCAGGAACCTATCTATCCACCAAATTGAGGTACGAATTATATCACTTAACAACAATTATTTCAAGGCTTTATTTACAAATTGTTAAATTAAATAAACAATTCAGTTTTTGTACCAACAATGCAAAACCGCATAAGATCTTATATTAGCAGTTTTGATCTGGGCTATATGTAAGCATTACCTTATTATCATTGGCAATCCCCATACCATAACCGCTAACTGTTAAACTATGATGGCCTACACATACAGCGGAACTGCCGGTGTTATAGTAAAAACCACCACCTGAAACTGAAGATGGATTACTTCCCTGCAGTTGACTACACCAAGGATCATTTGCCGCACATTGAATTGCCACTGCTGCATAGTCGAATTGGCCTGCCCAAGCCCCAACTGGAATAAAACTTACTACAACTCCATCTGGTCCAATATATTCCCAAGGGCTATTCAACTGACTCGCATTGACATTATTAATACTATATGTCCAAGAAGAATTAGTATTAGCTAATGACCAGTAGCCGTTATAGCCAAGAGGTGAAGCAGTACTTGCAGGTTCGGCTGAAACTAAATTTGGATAAGCATTAAAGTTAACCTGATTAAAGGCAACTGAATAACTATAAAAACCAACCGGAGTATAGCCATACGGCCAATTATTAATAAAGTAGCCAAAGTTATTGGTTGCCGGTTGAATACTATTTGTATTTATCTCACTACATTGCAACTGTCCATTGACATTACCACCGGCATCATTACCGGTATAAAAGGTTACATTATCGCTGGTGACGTTAGCACATTTAGTGGGTAAATTAATACTAAAACTAGCTAGTGAATTATCATAGCGCTGACATTGTGCAGTTAAATTAACCCCATTATAACTACCTTTAAAAGCTGTTTCTCCGCTTAAGCCTTGCCAGATATACAAATTACAATTTTGGTTCCATGCCCCAGTGACGAATGGGAGATGGTTGCCATTAGCATCTTTTAATATAGCTTTTGCCGGAGTATATGTATTGGTTTCACCAATTTTCACATCGCTAATGATATTACTTGCAAAGAGAGACTGGACTTTCAAGAAGCGCGCATTAAATAAACTATCCAAGGCTTGATCATTTACGGTAAATGAATTATTTATACTTAGACCTGGTTCAGCTAATGCTACTGATTTAAATTGACCGCTAGTAATACCACCTGGCGCATTATATTGCAGATAAAGCGCGGTTTTTTCAATAGTATAAATTTGTTGTAATGCCGATACAATGTAATAATATTCAGCCATTAACGATTCATTATAGGAGTCAAGATTGCTAACTGCATCGTTCGACTGTGTACCTACAGCCGTAGGCATTGATGTAACAAGGTTATTATACATACTTGTTAGAAAAACTGGGATTGTCTGGTTTAGTGAGTCATTAGGCCCACCGCTATTAGATAACTCAGCAGCTACGGTCGCCAGATTTGATGTGTAGGTCGAATCATTAAAAATGCCAGCAAGTACATTCAATGCCGCAGTATTAGTCAGAAGCTGGTCAGATGTTGAATTACCAACAGCATAGCTAAACTGGTTCCAGTTGGCGAAGCCTTGTGTTTCGATATTACTAAGTAATTCAGCCTGATTATTATATTGATTATTCTGCATTTCTGTCTGCACTGTTGAGAGCATACTGGTTAAATTAGCAATAGCTGCTTGCTCTTGAACCATTTCGCTTTGTAAGGTATTTAGCTGACCTGTTATCTGATTTAACTGTGCCGTAGTTTGACTTGCTGGCGTTAGCCCAATCAAAGTTAGAAATTGGGAACTAGCCCAACTAACAAAGGCATTTGGGACAAAATTAATTAAGGTGTCTATCCCTAGGCCTAGTTTAAGCTGTACCTTATTGTTATTTGTCACACCTCTTAAAGCTACAAAGTTATCATACTGGGCTTTCTGTTTTGCCGGTAAACTTTGGTAAATTTGGGCTGCTGTTTGCAAATTGCTACCGCCCATTTTAGCAGCCTTGTCAGTAGTGCTACTAGCAACAGGATTGCTAGAAGTACCTGAATTACAACCAACTAAACAAACCGCCACCATAGAAGCAGCTACCTTCGAAAATCTGCATGACTTCATTTATCTTCCCCTTTTAAAATAAAATCACATGCGAAGGAGAACATTTTATGTATTTATAACAAAATTAGCATGTGTTATTTTTGCTATTGACAATGTAAATATTAGCGTGATAAATTTCAAATTTTTATTATCGTTTACAAAGGAAGCTAAAACGAAGTGAAAAATAATGACTGGTTAGCAAAATACGTTGATGCAATAACCATAACGCATAATGATAAAGCGGTTGTTGTTTCAGATATGGACTATAAGATTTGTTATGCCAGTAAAACATATCTAAGTATTACTGCCGCCAAAGACGTAATTGGCAAAAATATGGACGAAAACCATCCGGGCTATGAATATAAGGAAGAAATCAAAAAGCTAGCCAAAAAAGTTGAGGAGAGCGGCAAGACCGCTAGCTTTTTTGCTATTTACCGGTTTCCTGGTTCAGATTATAAACGCTGCTACTGGTACCAGCTCTCGCCGATAATTAACCCACATACACAACAAGTAGTTGGGAAAATCGGTGAAATTCAGGAAGTAAATGAGCGTTATTTAACAAGAATCTTGGGCTTATTAAATAATTTATCCAATCTTCATCCACGCATGATAAAAAAAGACCCTAATTATTCAGCACCAAATCTAAACACACGGGAAGAGGAAGTTTTATTTCTGTTAACATTGAAACATTCGCATAAAAGTATTGCTGCAATTTTAAGTAAGCTCGCAAAGAGGGAAACTACTGTTTCAACCATAAATTCACTTATCCGTCAGCAATTATTTAAAAAGTTCAATGTTGAGTCTACAGAAGAACTGATTAATACAGTAATTCAAGCAAATTTTATTCGCCGCATTCCACCAAGCTTACTCGAAGAACAAGAAGGTATATTCATGATACGATTTTGCGATCTTAGACACTAACCAAGGCAGTTACGCACGGCTACTAGCTTTAAGTAATTACCGTGCAGAGCATCAAATACTAATTAAAGAAAGGACGAACTATTTGCCCAGTTTTAACATAGTGATTATAGTTTTCCATGTCTTTGGGATGTACTCTAGAGCGGTCAATTTGCATTATTAAGGAAATAATAGTAAAAAGAATCAAAATAACTTTAAACCAATAGTTAGACTGAACTTGTATTAGCTGTTGTGCAAGTATTATCATTAAAATGGCGCTGGCAGTGACCATATAATTTAGTCCGACATGCGCAGTGTATGATTTGTATAACCAAAATAGGATTATAACCGCAAAAACAGACAATAATAATTTATTGAATAAGTTACAATCCAAACGTATTTTTAACTTATAACGCAGATATAACGATAAGATTAACAGAATATGCAATACACCAAAAACACAACTTTTTAGGTAAAACCACATTCCCTTTAAACCATGTTTCTCGGCACTATTGATAGCTCCAGCTCCACCACTCCAATTATGCGAATTTAACTGGTAATAAAAAGACGACCAGCCATTTTGATAATTCCAAATTAATACAGGTGAAAAAATCACCATACTGATTACTATTGCAGCATATAAATGCGGATTAAGATAAATTTTACGTAAATGAGAATTGAGGGCAAAAAATAGCATTATCCCAATTACCAGAATAATCACATTATATTTAGCCAATAAACCAAAGCCGACAGCTATCCCTAAATAATAGATATTTTTAGTGGAATAATCTTTAATCAATCTACAGGTAAAAAGAATAATCAGCAATGAAAAGAAAACTTCCAGACCATCAAGGGTCATACTAATTGTAATAAAGCGGGTGGTTGAAAATGGGTAAGCAAGCCAAATTAGGGATGCCAACTGTGCACTCGAACGATTAGTAAAGTTACAAGAAATCTTATAAATAAGGAAGGCTGAACCGATAATGCATAATACAGAAATTATATTTAAGGCAAAAAAGTTATTTCCAACTAGGTGGGTAGTTAGCCAGATAAGGTATGCTATCATTGGCGGACCATCATAGTAGGATAATTGCAAATGCTTACTCCAGGTCCAATAATAATAAGTATCGGTTGTTGGTAAGATAAAAAAGCTAGTTACCAATAGAAAAAGAATATTAATTAATACAAAATTTCGTACAAAAGATTGCGAAAAATAATTGCCGGCTTTTTGAATCATTGTTTCTCCAATTAATTTACTCTAATCCATTTGAAGGATATTATAACCGAAAACATTTTTCCAAATTAAAATATTAAAATTTTTATTTTCCCCAATTTAGCAGCAAATTAATTTACTTGCACAATACCAAACACTTTTTACACTTTATCCGAAAGCATAAAACTCTCTCGACCATCAAGATAGATATTTAAGTAGTTTTACTGATTAAATAAATCCAATCATAAGGCTTAGAATCCATACTGATGAGCTATTTGACAATTCATCAAAAAAAATAGTTTATCGTTTATTGTCAATAAAATTTACAAGGTATCAATATGCAATACAACAATAAATTACTCGTTTTGATTTACGCAGTATTAAGCCTGGGCTATGTACACGCGGCTTTTGCTGATTCAATAACTACAAGCAATAATACCCAAGCGCAAGCAAATTATATACAGTTTGATTTTCTTAGCCGATCAGTAACTAAAATTAATGATAAGCAAAATTCAATTACGCCTAGTTATAAAGAATGCGGAGGATTATGCGACGATACAATTGGTTTTGGAGATATTGTTTCAGACCCAAATAAGGGTGATATTATGCATTTTACAGTAAATGCCGACCCAGTACCAAGTTCAGATGTGAAAAATTTCGTAATCAATATACAGAAAAAAAAGCAGAAGTCTCCTTATAAAAATTTCACTCCCAAAAAGTTAAACTTCGCATATATGTTCGACCTTAACTTCAACTTTAGCCGTACTGGTGATCTTACCTGTCCTGGATTAATTCTTGCTCAAGGACAAAATGACCAAGGTAATAATACCTATCTATTCAGTAATTTCGAAAATAGTGTAGCAGTAAAAAATGGCGATGATTATTATCAAACTGATATCGCTTGTTATACCTCAGATAACGAGAAAAAAATCTTTAATGTTGTGCCAAGCAAGGATTTAGACACATTATTAATTACATATGATACAAATGCCTCAGAAAATTATTTTGGGAACAAGTAGAGAATTTAAATTAGAAGAGTGGGCAAATGCTTAGCTAAGCTGCTCACACTTAACTTTTTAGTAGTAATTAATGCGAATATCCTCTTCTTGGAAATAGCCCCCGCTAGCGTGATAAACCCTTAATTTATTGTCTAAAGTATAACAGGCAATATCTACATTATAACTTCTATTTTTATTAGTAACTGCTGCTCCATTAACATAATTACTAAATAAGTAATCATTTACACCTTCCGAATTTTTACCTCGAGCAATAATTAGATTAGGACAAGTGACATAGCCAGAATACGAGTCTTTAAATCGGTAAGTAAACTGATAGGCAAAAAAGAGCTCATTAGGAACGAACTTGCTTGAATGAGATTTAGGTAGCCTTGATTCAACCTGCTCAACCCAATCTTTTACATTTTTACTTAAAACTTGCTCGGCATAGATGATAAAACTAAAAACTGCAACTCCTGTATAACGGTCAACCCATGGCCCAAAAAAACCGATTGTACTATCGCATTTCCCGCCACACTCATAATGAATAGGAGTTATTACTTCATCATCCTCATCAAATCTACCCAAATTATTATCAATATAAAAAAAGGCGATTCTATTTCTTGGAAGCTGATCGGTTGGCGAAAAATTAGACTCAGCATTAGTAAGCTTATTGAAATTAGCTGCTGGAGTATTAACCATATCCTCTTCGCTTAAACTAGCGGCAAATACATGAGTATATGCTACCAGTAAGACTTTTAAAATTTTTTTAATCATACAAGATTTTCCTCTTAGAACGAATAACCAGGAAAGCAGAGTAGCTATTCCATAAAATCACACTACCAACCATTATAATCTTTCAATGATAGCAATTTATACGACATACCTCAATACCGGTCACTTTTATCTGTCACTATTGGGCATTAATTAATTTTTAAATGATTTATTAGGATGAGATGCTTAAATTTGTACGAACTATGGAGAATATTAGACTTTGTTTATGCAATTGGCGTTATTTGTTGAACTGTTTGAGTCTCGCGAGTTTTCAACAAATAGCCAATAAATAAATACAAAGTCTTATATTCGCAATATTGAGTAAAAAGTTAACATCCCTTCCTAATAAATCAAATTATAAAAAATTTGCTTTTTTTACTATGCAAGAATAATAGTGTCCGGTATTAAGAAAGCGTACAGTCTAATTTGATTATTTTAGCAGCTTATATCTTTTAGTTTTAACAACCTAGTTATCTATATCCAATATTTTTCCGACTATTTGTATTTATTACGATATTTTTAAAATTTAAGAATATTTATAGTTTCAATTTAACTAGCCATATAAATATAGCTAGAACCTAAATAGTAATAGCGTAAATATTCTTTCCATAGATGTTAAGTATCGATATAGTTGGCTTTCAGCTATAAAATGCATAATTTATCGATATATTGGCAATTGAATAAAATCAAAGAAATGAATTAATATTCCGTTGCAATTAAGAATAAATTTTAATGCAACATTATTGGTTATTAAATATTAAAAGGATGCAACTCATATGACATTAAAAGCGAAATTAATCGCTGCAGGCTTACTTGCAGCAAATGCAATAACAAGCTATGCTGTTACGACTGACTCATGTGTAAAAGCCTGGTTTACTTCAGATAGTGAATCTAAAGTGCTTAATTTTTCAGTAAGAAATATATGTACGCAAAAAATTACACAACCGCAATTAACAAATATGAAATTTGTCGTAGCAAACCCAAGTAACAGTGGTGTGGACACAATTTACGGAAAAAATTTATTTAAAAATGGAGCTGAGTCAGCTTCATGGTCAACGGTATTTAATGCCGAAGACTCTAATCATGCTGCCGGAATTTTTGCAAGTACAGGGGGAATGGTTATCCCATTAGAATTAGAGTCGTCAGCACAAACTAATTGGATTAGAAGTGGTGCGGACTATCTGCCTATTGATGCCGCTATAGCAAACAAGAATCTATCTATTACTAATAATGTAAGTGGTGAATTACTTTATGATCTTAGCCCATCAAGCCTTAGCAAACAATATTGTAGCGGCGCAAACTGCAGTTGTAGTACTCTTAAAAATGTAGTAATAAGCGGTCTAACCCGTTCTAAGCGTATCGATGCAGCCAATCAAAACATCAAGGTGATGAATATTTCGTGCGATAAAAGCAGTAAAACATGTCATGCAAAACTAAATATCACCAATATTCCTCAAGGTAAAACCAGTAGCTTCCCTATAGTGAATATTATTGATCCAGCATCAAAAACTGTATTAACCACTCTGACTATGGTTACTAAATGCCAAGTGGAATCAGCTGGGGATATGATGAAATTACATAAGCCAACTAATGGTGGTAGCGGCCTTAAATTTTGGTAATAAATCTCGATTTATTAAATGGTTAATTGATTTGTAGCTCAACTCAATTGCATAAATCAATTAACCATTTTAATTAATCTTATTATTTTGCCAAAAAAAGGGAAAATGCAAAAGATCAGTTATTAACTAAAAAATCATAATCGGTACATTAAGACTATTGGCTTAGGTTCAACGATTTATATAAATTAAGATCCCAGAGTTCAGGCTTATTAATAAAAGCACGTTTAATAAGCATCCCAAGGCTTATCATAAAAAATAGTATTATTAAACTGACTACTACTTTTTTATAATTACTTTTTATAAGATAGTAATTAGCCAGGATTAAAAGAATACTATCAAATGAAATAAGATAATTCATCGCAATATGGGCAGTATAAGACATTTTTAGCCAAAAAAGGAAATAAACAACTATTATTGTCCAAATTAGCTTTAAAATTGAGCCATTTAATGAATTTTCTGCATAAGGGGCCGAATCACGCTGTTTGCTAATCGTCCACACAAGAAGGATTAACATAACGTGCATAACGCCAAGCACATCTGTCATAATGTAAAATAATACCCCAGACCAACCAGCCGCTGCAGCTTTATAAGTACCTTGGCTCCATTCATGAGTGGTTAACTGATATTTAAAAGACATCCAATCATGCTGATAGTTCCAGATAAGTACCGGAGAAAATATTAATAGGCAGATTAAACTGGCAAGATAAAAATAAGGCGATTTGAATATCTTTCGCTCATTAGAACTTGCTACAAAATAAACTAGAATACCTAAGAGCAAAACTACTCCAGTATATTTTGCCAGCAATAGTAGCCCGGCACTCACACCAACCAGGAGTAAACTCCTTTTCTTTTTCTCTTGTAAGTATTCCAATGTATAAAGTAGCGTAAATAAGCTAAATAGATTGTCAAGACAATCGTAATTTAATGTAATAAAAATAAATCTAGTAGTCGAAAAAGGATAAGTGAGCCAACACAATGCAGCTAGTATGCCAAAAGTGAGGCTGTCTAAAATCTTGCCTATTCGAATAATTGCATAACAGCTTAAGCATGCTACAAAGACGCCCCAAATATTAAGTGCAAATTTAGTCTGGCCAAATATTAAAGTAGAAGCCCGAATTACGTATGCTATTAGTGGTGGTCCATCAAAATATGAAAGTTGTAATTTTTGACTCCAAGGATAATAGTAATATAAAATGTCATGACTAGGAAAAATGAAAAAACTAAACCCACCCAATATTAAAATATAACCAAGTAAAAACCATACATAAGCCTTATTGCTTATCTCCTTAATCATCAAGTATCCCTACCTTTTTTATTATTATTATTTATTTAACTTCACAAACTAAGGTTGCTTAACCAAATGCGATCTTTTACATTTTCTTTATTTACCAATGTATTGATCGACTCCTTTATCCGCGCGTATTACAGAATTGTCTTTAACTCTCGACAATAACCTTTGCATATTTTCATCTTCATTGGTACGATCATTAAGCTTATGCCATAAATGATAAACCGGTATAGCAAATCGACCGTCCTTAATCTTCAACCCGGCATGCAATAGCCTAACAAAAAAGTCAGCATCTTCATGCCCCCAGCCACTAAAAGCTTCATCATATCCATTTACCTTAATATAGTCAGCTTTAGATAGCGCGACATTACAGCCTTTAGGAAATTTCCAATTGGTACTTCTTGATTTGCGCCATTTACCCTGTGGGCTCATCCGTAGCCAATGAATAAGTTTATTAGTTCGGCCTTTAATACGAGCTAATATCCATTGCAGCATTGACCACTTTGTAAAATTGATAGATTCAGAATCTAATAACTCCTCAGTAAAGCCCTTACTAAGCAATACTCGATTTCCAGCCACAAAATAACCATTTTCACGTAAAAGTAATTGCCTATAAACAAAATCTGCTGGAACGACACAGTCGCCATCAATAAAAATCAGGTATTCACCTTGTGCTTGAGCCACAGCTTTATTCAATATGCTGGCTTTCTGAAAGCCATTATCTGGATGCCAAATATGTTTCAATTCACATGGAAAATTTTGTTTAATTGTTTCTATTAGTAATGTAGTATCACTTTTAGACCCATCGTCGGCAATAAGTACCTCAAAGCTACTATAATCTATATTCTGCTGCTGTGCAATTGAATTAAGAACTAGCTTAAGATATTCAGGCTGATTGTATGTAGAAATTATAATAGATGTTTTCATAAGCCACCAATCCCCCTTGACTATAGCATTAATATCAGCAAATGATATATCCATTTTGACTAAATCGATTAGCCCCGTTTTCAAACCAAAGTCTTCATTCTAACTAATAGATAATTATTTCTTATAAATGCTCTTTAAAAAGCTTTTAAATTTTCTGGTATCTGGATGAAATAATAAATAAATGCCTTTAGAAGCATAGATTTTTTTTAATTTACTCTTCTTTGAACTATCAACAAGCGGAGGATTAAAATAATGATTATCGGTTGGTAATTCAGGAATAAACTTTTGGAATTGTTTAAAGTATCTGCGTCTTTCAACAACGCTTGAGATCATCTTGAGCAAGTTATAAAAATGGCAAAGTAAAAATGCCTGAGTTTCATCATTTAATTGATTAGTTTCTTTAAAATAGAGATAAAGACGGCTAATTATCTCGTACATTTCTTTACGAGAATAAAATTTATGTGTAAGCGAGTCTTCACGATTGCGATAGACATATAAAGGATCGTTCAAGATAGTAATCTTATCTGTTAATGAAAATGCTTTAGCCATAACTAATAGGTCTTCAGCAAAGAATGACTCAAACAATAAATTATTGCTACGCCAAAAATCTAATCGGTAAAGGATACCCCAAACATACATAGGTAAGGAATAACGGCTAAATTCAAACATTGGCTGATAATTAGGCCAGCGGCAAAACTTATACCAACCTCCTTTATCTTTGCGCGTAAAAGAAAAAGTAGCAATAACAAAATCTGCTAGGTCTTGCTGAAGTTTAGCATACATTTTAGCAAGGCAGTCAGGTTCAATATAATCATCGCTATCCAGAAAATATAAATACTCTCCGGTTGCGTTGGCTATACCTATATTACGGCACTTTCCTTGGCCTTGATTATGCTGATTCTTTATGTACTTAAAAATAGCTGGGTATCGCTCTACAAATTTTGTGATTATTTTTTCGCTATTATCTGGAGAGCAATCATTAATCACTATGCATTCGATATTGGGATATGATTGATCTGCTACACTTTGTAAACATTCGCTTAAGAATTTCTCGGTATTATGTACAGGTATTACAATACTTATTTTTTTGGTTTCGGACACTCTTAATCCTAAAAAAATCTACTTAACTTTGTTCTCTATACTTAAACCGCGATATAACAGCAATGCAACCATAAATACAAAACTGTTACATGCTAGCGGAGCGACCAACAAGGCTTGGCTAAGAGCCGCACAAAAGAATACTATTATCACCCCGGCAAGTACTTCCATGGCTTTCCTATTGTGCCTAATTGCCAAAACTGGACCTAGCATTATTAGAATATAATTTAAAGCTCCAACTATTCCCAACATCGATAAAACACGGATAAATTCATTGTGCGGCTCTTCATTAAAGTGAAATTGGAAATAAGGAAGAATTAAACCATTTCTGGCTAACTGAATAATATAATTGGTATAAGCTCCAACGCCTACGCCAAATAATGGGTTAGCCTTGAATGCCTGATAAGCATTTTTAAACATCAATACCCTAAGGCCTAATGAATTTTCGCCGGCCATAGGATCATAAATACATTGATTTTTTAGAAAGCATGTCTGTAAGTTCTCATAGGCTTCCCCTACCCGAAAAATATTATACTTACAAGCAATTATTAGAAGCGCCCCTGATACCACGCTAAAAGAAAATATCATTAATATTCGTTTTGGCCAACTTTTAGTTAGACTGCATATAATCATTATGCCGACAAAAGGCAAACCGAGCCAACCTCCACGGCTCCCGCTTAATATCGAACAGCTAAGCCCTAAGACGATGGCAAGAAGATATACTATCGGCATTTTCGGGGAATAATATAAAAAGTAGTATAAAAGATAAACACTAAAAAGTATTAGCATATCGCCCCAATTAACCGGCTGATAGGCGTGGTTTAGCATAAACGGTATACCCGCCCTAGCCACATGTAAATAACCTACCTGGTAAATGGCTAGGATAAAACTGAATAAAATAGTTATTATGATAGAATAGTTGACTTTTTCTATATCCACTTCATATTTAAGTAGTAGGCATGTAATAGGGATAATTAGTGTTAACCGATAGTAGTAACCATGATAATAATTGCCAAGCCCATATAGCCAGTATGACAGTAAATGTAAAACTAGAAATGCTAATGTAGCGAAAAATGTAAAAAGCAGCGTTTTAGGAATAAAAATCTTTTTGTTAAATAAATAAAATATAAAGGTAATGGCAAAAAGCTCTAAAACAAAATCGCTTAAATCTTTTTGCGTAAAAAAAATAATAATTGGGAAAACTGACAATGCCCAGTAAATAAATAGGGAATAAGAAAATATTTTTTTGCTATCGCTCATTTGGTTAATGTTACCACCTAGCTTGATAAAAAACTTTAAATTTTATTGTTATTATTTGAAAAATGAAAATTGGCTATTAGGCATATTATTGAATAAAAAATCAATCATAAGCTAAGTATTACCATGCTAAGCCATAGATAAACAATAACCAAATATATTAAGATATTGCTAGTACCTGATAAAGATTGAAAAAATTAATCTCGGATTAATTTATAATGTTTTTTAGTAAAATCTTTACCGCCAAGTAACTTCTCAAGTTTCATCATTAAACGATGTTTTTTATCACGTCGGCTTAGTTTATACTCTGGGTTTGCCATAAATTCTTGCTCAGCTTCAGTTGATAGCCAAGAATTTGCTAAAGCCGGATGAGAACCTGCAAAAGGAATTACCGTCTCAGGGTCAATATTACCATAACCAATAAATTCATTAGCCTGTTTACCCCAGTATCGCTCAACCCGTTTTTGCTTTTCATTCATTTTTGCTATTGACCGAATATGGCCATAGTGGTATAAATGACAACCAGCCCAAGCAGCGCGTGGGTAGCGCCCACGCTTATTTTCATCCATTACCAACCAAAATAGTCCATCAGGAGCCCATGTCCGAACAGTATTTCGAATAATCCTTGGGGCTCGCCGATACCATTTAGGCGAATAGGCAATTGTGCTTGGTGAACCATAAAAATGGTAATAATCAAAAACTAGTGCTTCAACTTCACGATCCTCAAGATACTTTTCCATACTCTGGCGTATAGTTGAGTAGTCTTTCTCGTGAATAACCTCATCACCTTCTAAATAGAATGCCCAGTCTCCAGTACAATTAAATTGTGCCACCATTTTCTGCTGAGCATAGGTATAGCCCCTATCTTGCATATTCTCATTCCAGGTGGTCTCAATTACGCGAAGCTTGGGATCATTAATGGAACGAACTTGCTCTAAAGTATCATCATCACTATGGCCAACCGCGACGATTACTTCATCGCAAACAGCTAATAGTGATCTTAGACTTGCAATATATGGATAACCAAGTATTGTTCCATTACGAAGGAAGGTAAAGCCGCTAACTTTCATTATTATTTTTTCTTTTTCGGAGCAACGATCATAATTGCGTTACGACCTTCTACTTTTGGCTTAGATTCAACCACTACCAAGTCAATAAGATCTTGTTCTGCACGTTCAAGAAAGCGCAAGCCTAGTTCTTGATGAGCCATTTCCCTACCGCGGAATTGCACTATAAACTTAACTTTATCTCCGTCTTCGATGAAACGTTTTGCATTACGCAATTTTATTTCATAATCATGATCATCCGTCACTGGTCTTAGCTTAATTTCTTTCACATGAACCTGTTTTTGGTTTAACTTAGCTGCGTGGGCTTTCTTTTGCTCATGATATTTGAATTTACCATAATCCATTACTTTACAAACCGGCGGGTTTGCGTTTGGTGAAATCTCTACTAAATCCAGCTCCAACTCGTTAGCTTTAGCTAAAGCGTCACGAATACTAACAATACCAAGTTGTTCACCAGTCTCGTCAATAATCAGTCGGACTTCTGGAACAGTAATTTCACCATTGATACGGGTTCTTTTTTCAGTACTTATAGCACTACTCCTATTAAATTTTAAAAAACTTCTCGCAATTATAACTCATTTATTTTATCTTGTTAGAGATTTTCATAAATTTTTAATCTCATGCGATGATACAAATTTTATTTTGGATAGTATTTTAGATTAGAATTTAAACCTTTCGTATAAAATAAGCAATAAATACGGGAGTCCAGCTTATGCCAAGCGTGATCCACGAAAAACACATGTTTTACTGTAATTCTATAACCGAAATGGGTTCTATAGCTGATTCAGATTCACTCATATAAGGCAATTTATATTTTTCGTTACCGATAGTAATGATTATATTGCCATTGGCCGGATCGCTTGTATTTAATTCAACATGATAGGTTTCAATTTGGTTTTTTATAATTTGTATTGCAGAATCATAAGAAAATTTAATAGATAAATAATTCTCAATTGGATACATTTCTTTTATATGACTAATAAATTCATCTTTATTGAAAACACTTGGTATAAATGCTTTCTTAATGCCTTTTTTAAGAATAAAGTGAATGATAAGTCCACAAAATTCATTATCTTGAATCCTTAAAGAACTCTTATCAAAAGCAATCTCATTAAGATTCTTGGTTGAAAAGCTTTTTTCAATTTGAATTTTAGCTAGTGTATATTTTTGGATTTTATGCTGATATTGACTTATTTCATTCAGGTATTTTTCATCACTACTATAATCTACCCTAAATACCCGCTCGATAAGGTGTTCGGTAAGTGGTATTTTGTCAAATATCGTTTGATTAGTCAAAGCAGCATAAAACGCATTACTTTGTGGGGTATCTGCTAATTTCTGGTAATTTTCATGATTAAACAATGCATCTTCAATAATCACGATTATTCCAGGTAATTTCGTAGCATAATCTCTAATCTTTTCTGGAACGGTGATAATTATGTTAATCAATACCTTTTTTAATTCAACTACCCATTTATCAGTGGACTCGCGTATATAGCTATTATTAAAAAACACTTCTTTAATAAGAGAATAAAGTTCATTTTCTGGATATTTCTCATTCTTTATTAGCTCTACCACAAACTTCTGAAGTTCATGTATATAACCGTTTCTTTGGCGTGTTTTATTCTTAAAATCACAGTCTTGATTAGTGCCAAATGCCGAATGAAATATTTCTGGTAACCTACTTTGAGTTTTTTGTAGATCAGGAGAAAGTCCTTTGCCCTTATCAAGGCTTAGCGCGGTTTTTAAATTGTCTAATTTAAAGCTATAGCTTGGCCCTGCTTGATACTCTAGATAATTGGATATATCTTTTACTGTTGTGTTACCATCCCATGCCTCTCTGACTTTAATTAAGTCATATTTTTGCCCGCCCTGGCTATGTACCGACGTTACGTCTCGATCCTTGATTTTGCTAAAATAGTTAGCTGCCATATATCCGCGAATAGTAAATTTTTTCTTGGGATTAAAATAGTATTCTATAAAATGATTGATATCATCAACATTTTCTGGCTCGCTGCCAATAATGCAGACATATACTGAATAAAAAGCGAGCACTTGGGAAAAATTTACTTGCTGGAAAAAGAAGCTATACCCCTGTTTAACCGATAAATCACTTGTCTCGCCATCTGTAATTGCCTTAAATATAAATTCAAGATCATTTTGGTCAACTTGATTATTTTCTATGTTTTCAACTTTTATTTCATTACCTTTAATAAACTCGCATAACTGCAACACACTAACCATCTTTGCTGAAACATTAGCCCTGGGAGTGGTATCAATTATTCTTGCAAACTCCGGCTTGTTAAAACCAGTTTTGCGTTGGTACGTTAAGGATTCCGGCGGCTTCTGAATATCTTTATCCTTTAACTTAATTGCGAATGGCTCAGGAAATGTAGAACTTGTTTTTCTTCTATAGCCTAAACAATCTCTAAATAAATTGGTAACTACACTCATTCTTAAATATTCCTTGGTTATCCTATTTGGGTTCAGATTTAAATTCAGCAATGGATTTAGCGTTATTCACGCTTTATACTGGACTTCTCAATACCGGACACTTTACTAAATCTGTAGCGATAAAAGTGTCCGGTATTAAGACTGGACTTTTATATTTGGTAAGTATTATATGGTGCCGAAGTAGCAGAAGACAGGTAAAAAGAAAATATTGTCATTTGTAAAAACGCACTTCATAGATATATTCGATAATCTCGGATAGCTTTTAAGAAGTTTTAGTCTATCTTATATGCTTGTAGGAGCAAGTTGAGATACAAATAGAAATAGGTAGAGCAAAACTTAATCCACCCTACCTAAAGGGGATTAGATTACCATGGCGAGCGCGCTGATTGGGAAATCTGAGTTCCGCTTAGCATGGTTAGCGTAATCGGCTTACTAATATCACAGAATACGCCTTCAGCCCGTTGGGAATGTTTTTTAATTACAACAGGTACGGTTGAACCATTACAGGTAACGGTTGCATGAACATTTTCAGACATATTACTAAAATAGACTTGTCCTTTGTACTGGCTTTTATCATCATAAGTTATTATATTTACCAAGTTATCATTCGATATTGTTCCTAGTGCAATTCCAAAACCACCTGTAGCTTGTAAAAGTATCGTTGCATTGTTATCTTTTGGAATGATAAAGTTTGCATCATAGTAGTAAGTTTGGCCATAAGAGACAGTTTGGCCTGTTTTATTTTCTACATTGATGTTGGCAACTCTCAAAGTTGGTTCAGCTGCATTAGCCGTAAAGATCACTCCAAAAAGTATAAGTGCTTTTAATAGTTTTTTCATATTTATCCCCTTAATATTATTAAACTTTGTTTTAAATTATTAGCATATTTATTTGCCATGGCGTTATTATCTGCCACTTCATCCATATCTGTAAATGCATAATTTTAAATAACTTGATATCCATTTACGGATAATGAGATAATAGTTATCTGACGCAAATAGTTTTAATTGAAAGTAACTATGTATTCGTATGATGACATCTTTTTATTTGTTAAAGTAGTTGAAGTAGGCAGTTTTATTGCTACAGCCAAAATGTTGAAAATTGGTCAGTCAACCATTAGCCGACGAATGCAGCGCCTTGAAGATGAACTGGGTCTGGATCTATTTAGACAAAGTAGCCGCGGGTTTGAGCTGACTGAAAATGGCCAGGCCCTGTATCAAAGTTTTAAAGGCAGAAATGACGGTTTTGATGATTTGGTCGCTAAGTTAATTGGAAAACAACGCAATCTGGAAGGAACTTTAAAAGTCGCATTGCCGACTATTTTAGCAGTTGAATATATCGCAGCTAAGATACCAGAATTTCTACGCAAGTATCCGGGTATTAATCTCGAAATCTCACTTCAAACACAGGAAATTGATATAGTAAAATATGGATTCGATTTGGCAATCTTAAACCACATGCCACGCCAGCAATCGCAAAAAATTAAAAAAATTTACTCATCTGAGAGTGCCCTCTATTGCACTAGAGAGTATCAAGCGAAGTATGGAATACCCGAGACTCCAGATGAATTATGCCAGCATATAGTAACCGGCTCAATCAATGAAGATTATAGTATTAATGGTAAAATTGAATTTATTCACCGAACAACCGGGGAAAGCATTATTGTCGATATGCCCAAAAGAATAGCAATAAATAATGTACTAATCAGTGCGCCTATGCTTTATACCGATGAAGTTATTGTTGGCTTGCTGGAAATCAAAAATAAAGCCGCGGACGATAATATAATAAGAGTATTGCCTGACTATTGTATCCGAGTAATTAATTATTATTTAGTAAAGCATCCCTATGAAAATAATCCGTTAACCGGTCTATTTGCTGAATATATTGAAGGAATATTTGAAAAACCACATAATTATTAAAGAAGAATGTAATGATTAAATATGAATTAAGTCCAATTCCAGTCTGCACTTAAATTAGTTCTTTTTAAGGAATTCAAGACTAGTAAATTTATCACTAACAACTAGGAAAATAATAAACAATACTACTATTGCTACTATAAATACGCATAAAATAGAACAATTAAGTGGCATAAGGGCCTCCAATAAATTATTTGCTTGAGAAAAACATTTTATTTGAGCTTATGCCATTTTATATTACAAAAGTAACAATAATACTAAAAAATTAAAAAGTATAGCCGCAATTAGTACCAGTGTACTTTTCCCATGTATTCCAGCCATTTGTTTGATTGCCAGGTTCTTGACCTGCACTGGTATCGGAGCAGGCAATCCAGTTTGCACCGTTATGCTGCACCAATGGATATACTACAGAAGGACTCCATTGAACTTTATAGCCCAAACTGCTACTCCAATTGCCATGATTATAAGTTGTCGGTTTGGCCTGAATCGGAGTAGGCGCCGGAGCTGGACTATCTTGCGCTACCATTTTCAAATCCAGATTTACTGTACCATAATTATCGCGCCTTGAGGCTTCGTAAGCTTTAAAATTACTTATTTTCATTACCAGGTATTTCTGCTCTGAATAGCTAGGTGGTAGGTATGCCCTGTAGCCGGTATTCTGTATATATTTATAACAAACCCAACTATTAACATTATCTGCATTTAGTTTCGCACATGCATCATAAGGCAGTCCAGCTACTTCAGCCCCAAAACGGCTGGGTACTGCTGTTGGTTTGGGTTTGCTGCCATTAGCATCTGCTTGGGTAAGAATCAAAGTTCCAATCACCAAATTTTTATCATTAGCATCATATAATCCAAGCTTGACACTTCCACTATTGCCATAGTTATTCCAAACCTCTATTTTTCCACCGCCCGAATAAGTGGATTGGTTAATTGCATGAAAAGCATCACTTCCGTCAAAATCAATACTTTTCACATTTACATCGCGTAGGCCTCCCTGAAAATATAATCCCCAACCAGTCCCATGTGCCATTGCATTCAAGCTAATTACACTACATAATGAAATTAAGCTGAGCCTGGTTCTATTAAGAAATCTATTGTCTGTATTAGTTGTATTCACTTTTATACCTCATTAAATTTAAACATTGATGGATTCAGTTTTCAATTAATCAAGAACTGCAATTCTTGATATCAGCCCTCGCTTTTTTAAAAGCAATCATTAGAGAGTTTCCCAGATGATACGAAAATGGAAAATTAGCTCTGCAGCTTGGCATAGAAGTTATTATATTTGTAACATATTAAATTGTTAACCGTCCAAATTTGTCGGTACTTCGTCCATTAAATGATGAAGTGCAGCAAGTGGAACAGGTACGGTTTGAAAGGCAAATAGCTAAAGATTTTAAAATTGCAAGGTCAACAATTTATAAGGGATTAAAGTGGAATCATGCTAAGGATAAAAATATCTGAACCATATTGTGCAAGAATCCATAATAGTGCTCTTGCTTTGCTGCAGAATAATGCATCGCTACATGAGTTTTGAATAATGTTGAACGTTTGGAACAAACTACCGTAATTATTGTTTAAATTAATTTAACATAGTTATCCTCTTTAAATAAGTTTACATGATATTTAGCCAGCATCTCACTTTGTTTTTTAGTTATCCGCCCACGGAATTTAACCGTGCTTGGTTTATGCAATAAACTAAATACATGCATCACGAAAGCATCAAATCCAATATACATTACTACATTATCAGTATTTACCAGTACAAAGATATCGATAACCGTAGTTTTTCCACGTAAGTCGACTAATTCGAAAGGATAAGTAATTCGGTCGTTTAACTTATCAGCCTTGCTGCCTACCAGAAGGATGCAATATTCTTTGTTACTGGCATATTTAATGACTTCACTTTGCAGCTCTTTTAACTTGGCTTTAGTAACTAAGTATGCAGAAGCATTACAATAGGGGTTAAAAAGGATAAATTTCTTATTGGCTGGTAAATGCAGCTTCGTGAGTATCCCTAGATCCTTAAATCGGCTAAAATCCAGGCTGGAGTTGAAGTTTTGCTGGAAATATTGCGAAAAATTATAAAGTAATTGGCTACAGATAGGCATAGTTAAATTTTTGCTTACATGTACTAATAGCGCCTTTTCCTTGCTAAATTTATGAATCAATTCAAAACGACTAACAATTAAATCATATTGAGAAGACACATTAGGCGCGTTAATGACCGGGATCTCCAATTGCAAAAATAAGTCAACCATCAATGGAGAAACCGTTACATCAACCAAATATCCATTTTCAATAAACGACTTTATTAACGGCAAAAAGAATAGATGGTCGCCTAAATGCATGTATTCAGGATCATTTAAAGCAAATAAGACCCTTTTAACCTTAGGGAGGTTTTCCTTTTGCATATTAAATAAGTATAAGTTGGGCGCTAGGAAGTTCTTCTTAAGAAATAGCTTACTTGTTACTAGTAGCATTAACTTTTGTGCATAACTTGACAACTTCACTTTGACACCTAATCTAAAGTCAACCTTTTGGCTTGATAACTTGGTTAAATTTATCCAATGCGATCATTACTGCCGTGTGCATATCATGATAGCGATATTCCGCGAGACGGCCCAATAAAGTTATATTCGGATAAGACAATGACAACTCGTGATAGCGCTCAAATAATTCCAAGTTTGTAGCTTGTGGAACTGGATAATATGGTACATCCTTGCGGGTACAGCCTTTAGGAAATTCCTGCATTATTGCAGTATGCCGATGAATTTGCCCGGTCAAATGTTTCATTTCGGTCACTCGAGAAAAATCATAATCGTTAGGATAATTGATGGTGCCGACTTCCTGGAATTTATCTTGATAGACCGTTTCTACCTTGAAATCAATACTTCGATACGGTAAATCACCATAACAAAAATCAAATAATTCATCAATTTTACCGGTATAAATTAGATGCCCCTCAAAAATTTGCCCCATAAACTTAATCTGTTTAGTATGATGATTAACCGTTACTAATTCGCGATAATCAGTATTTAGCATTATCTTAATATTGGGGTGGCGGAGCATGTTTTCAAACAAGCGGCTATAGCCATGCTTTGGAATCCCTTGGTATTCATCCTGATAATATCTATTGTCTCGTGAAATAAAGATTGGCACCCTTCGCATCACATAATCTTCAATATCCTCTGGCCGCAACCCCCATTGTTTATTAGTATAATTAAGAAGAACCTTTTCATAGACAAAATCTGCAAGCATTTTTAAGTCTGGATCATTATTTTCCCTCAATTGTAATACCGAAAGTTTGCTGTCATAGCCATATTGATCGATTAATTTTTTACTGATCTTGTTTGCAATCTCGTTAGAAAACACTCTTTCAAGACTATTTAAATTAAATGGAATTGGCAGCAAATCCCCATCTACACTGGCTAAAACCTGGTGTTGATATAAATGCCACTCGGTAAACTGGGATAGATAGTCCCAAACTTGCTTATTCTCGGTATGAAAAATATGCGGCCCATATTTATGGATTAATAAACCATCTTCATTATAATAATCATAGCAGTTTCCGGCAATATGGTTTCGCTGTTCGATTATCAATACTCTTTTTTTTAACTGACTTGCAATTCTTTCAGCCATTACCGAGCCAGATAATCCAGCCCCAACTATAATATAATCAAACATTTCAGCCCTCCCTTAATGCAAGTTGAGATTTCTCATCTGCCAATCATTTGCTTTAATTTGCCGCCAATTAACCATGCAATTATTGCACAAATTATGCCCAAGACAAATATTGTACCAAATAAATGCTGGTATTTTAAGAAGCTTGCTACTTGGCCAGCCGCACTAAAGCTATCATTTGCATTCCCTGTTGCACTACTACTAGCTACTAATGATGCCACATATGAGCCAAGTTTGATTCCTAAAGCACTGGTTACAAACCATGTCCCCATTGCAAAGCCACGCATCCGTTCTGGTACTAATTGAGCCATTAAAGATACGCCAAGCGCGCTAATTAACAATTCTGAAGAAGCGAAAAAAACTGATATGGCCAAAATTTCCCAAGCAAAGCTTATCTTCTGGCTTGGATTAGTAGTCAAGCAGACTAGATAAAGCACCCCATAAGCAGCTGCACTTAGGAATAAGCCAACTGCAAATTTTTGTGGCAATGCCAAATCACGCTTGCCAAGTTTTCGGTACAAGCCCGCCAAAACCGGCGAAAGTAAAATTATTCCGCTAGTTCCAAGAAAGCCTGGAACCGTTTGCGGATTTATATTAATCCCCAAAAAATGTAGATTTACATGGTGTTTATTAAATACCATAAATGATGTATTTTTTTGTTGGTAAATAACAAAAAATACTACTGCATATATAAGCAAAATTATTGCAACAATCATTCTTTGGCGCGTTAAACGGTCTTTTTCCCGAATAATTTGCCAAATAAATACACCAAAAATTAAAATTGAAGCTACAGTTAGCAATAAATTAATTAAACTGTCATGTTCAAGCATAACGGCAACGAATATCACTCCGGCAACCAGGATAGTGATAAATGGTACCAGCTGTTTGCTCTCTAGCTTTTTAAAGCCCACGTCATTATCTACATTTTTTATAATTGAATAATTGCGTATACTATTATATATACCGATAAAGAGACCGAACGAACAAGCTAGTAACGCACTTGTATAACCAACATTTTTAGCTAGATAAGGAACTAAAATTGATGCACAGAATGAACCAATATTAATTGACATATAAAAATAGGTATAGGTTGAATCAAGTTTGGATTTATCAGAACCATAGATCGCTGCAATTAAATTGGTTGGGGCTGGTTTAAATAAGCATGAACCTAATACTATCAAGGCCAAGGAAGGGTAAACCAGTTGCGGATTTAGATTACTGGCAATAGCAAGCGCGGCATATCCAACTAATAGTAACAAAGCACCTACATACATTGTCCTTTTAATGCCAAGTACATTATCTGCCACATAACCGCCAACAGCGTTAAAGATATATGTCAAGGCAGCAAAGCCCCCCATTAAAGTAGTAGCTGTCGACTCAGAAAAATTTAATTTAGCTATATAAAAATAAATTGATATGTAGTTAAAGCCATAGTAACCGAATCGCTCAAAGAATTCAAGGAAGCATAAAACGAAAAATGGTTGTTTTAAAAAGTTTGTACTTCGTTCTAGTTGCATAATTCACCGCCAAAATTTATTTATCTTATGATTTTGAATTATAACATATGAAACTGGATTTTTATGAGCTAGAACCTAGATAAAACTACATTTCACAAACCTCACGTTACATTTAACTACAGCACTTCGTCTTAGTATGCACCAGTACGCTTGATAACAACCATTACAGTTTTGAGGAGGATTACAATATCATACCAAAGCGACCAGTTTTTTACATACCACTCATCCAACCGGACCCGATCAAAATAATCAGTATCATTTCGCCCGCTAACTTGCCATAGGCCAGTTACGCCAGGAAGAACTAATTGGTAATAATAATAACCATCTCGATACCGTTCAATCTCATCTGTGACAATAGGCCTTGGGCCCACTAAGCTCATTTCCCCTTTTAAGACATTAAAAAGCTGAGGTAGCTCATCCAAGCTGGTCTTTCTTAGCCAACGGCCAACAGGTGTAACGCGTGGATCATCCTTTAACTTGAAATCTTTTTGCCACTCTAGCCGCGCATTAGGATCATTATTTAAAATTTCCTTTAAAACCTCGTGGCTATTTGGGTACATGGTCCTGAATTTGATACAGTTAAATTCTTTACCATAGCGCCCTATTCTTTTATGGTAATAAAATATTTTTCCTTGTGAAGTACTTTTAATAATTACTGCTAGAATAATGAATAACGGTGAAAGGATAATTAACCCAAGAAATACGCAAATAAGGTCAAAAAAGCGCTTAATAAAAACGTTAAACTTTCTTGATAAGTTATTATTTAATCTTAAAACTAGTTGGTCATTGCCAAAAAAATGGTCAATTTGCGCCCCATAGATTGCTAGTCCGGATATTTCCGGAAGTATAGATAGTACCAGGCAATTATGCTGGAGAAAATTTATAAACCTAACTTGTTTATTTAACTCAACAGTATCTAGTGCAACGATTATTTCACAGTCACTACTCTCTTTGATAAAAGAAACCAATAACTCTTGGTTAATTAATAAGCCTGGTAATTTATCCTTTTTAATAGCTAGATCATTAGGCGATAACGAGACAAAAGCTCTTAAGCGATAGCCCATTAACTTGTTACCTACAAAAAGACGATAAGCATTAATTGCGTTATCCCCATCACCAATGATATATAAATCACGTTGCCAGTAATTAAAGTTAGCTAGTATGTTTTTAGTGAGATTCCTAAGAAATGGTAAAACCAATGCAAACATTACCCAAAACCCAACTATTAGTACTTTTAATGATCCTTTTGCCATCACAAACGACAAGCCTAGATTAATAAGGATAAATAAAATAATGATTCGGTAAGTTTGAAGAAGCTCTTCCCAAAATGGCCGGCGTTTAAAATATTGTTCTTGATACCAAAAAACACCAAGTACTAGCAATCCTAATAGTTTAGATGCACCGATATGGAAAAAATTATTCCATGGCTCATTGAGGGAATTATTATGATAAAGCCTAGAAACAATTACAGCTAAAATAAAGGCTATGGTTAAACTTAATATATCACTTATAACTAATGCAATTTTTTGAACAATGGTTTTATTTAACTTTGGCATACGATCTCTATATTTAAGGCGACTAAAAACTAGCAATCAAGTCAGTTAATATTAATTGGATTTTCGTTGTTTCAAAGATTTTATTATATTTGGTATTAATATTAATAATGCTAGTATTACTAATGGTATCCACAACGTTGGGTCAGTAAACATATCTGCTGTCAACTTCTTCCCTCCAGCAAGATCATCCCTTACGCTGTGGCCTATTACAACATATATAATTGAAGTGGGTATTATACCGATGAATGTGGTAAATATAAAAGTAAGTAGCGGAATATCCAAAATAGCCGCTAGAATGTTTAGCAACCAAAACGGGATTACTGGAATAAACCTTAAGCCGATAAGGTTCATTGCCGTGCGCCGCCGCCCTCCTTCTTTTAGTACAAGATGGCGCAAGTGAGAAAATTTTTGATGAAAAGCTTCTTTAAATAATAACCTAACAATACAGAAATTTAATACTGCGCCGCATAAATAGCTGGCTAATACTAATGCGCAGCCGACTATAGGCCCATAGATAAATCCGGCTAAAAGATCAAATAGGATCGTACCCGGTATTCCAAGTGCTATTAATAAGATATAGCTTATGACATAAGCGACGGTAAACTCGATTACATGTCTTTGCTCAAAGTCTAAGACTTGCCGATGATATTTATTAAAGCCATCTAAGCTAAGAAAGGACCATAAGCCAAAATGATTGAATAGTAGTGCTATCACAATTGCTACTATACAGATACCAAAGACTCTATACCATAATTTTTTCATAGACTTTATCTGTTATTTAAGTGTTGTCCAATAGATATTATAAATTTAATTTTATACTTGAGTTAATTTTTATTCGTATTTTAACTAAAATCTTAAACGATAAACACTATCTTATTGTATATAAGATTTAATATTAGATTCCATTTTGTTTAACGGCAAATAAGGTTAGGAATTCTTTTATGGTTTAAAATTTGGAAAATCCTGATTTTAAACAGTTTCTTAATACCGGATACTATTATTTTATTGTATAGTAATAAAGCATATTTCTCATAATTTGATTTATTAAGAGGGATTCATAAAATTTTACTCAATATAGCGAATATAAGACTTTGTATTTATTTATTGGCTATTTGTTGAAAACTCGCGAGACTCAAACAGTTCAACAAATAACGCCAATTGCATAAACAAAGTCTAATATTCTCCATAATTCGTATGAATTTATGCACCCCTCCTAATAAATCATGTAGAAATTAATTAATGTTCATAGTAGCAGTTAAAAAGTATCAGGTATTAGAAACAGTTTAACTTTTATCGTAAATAATATCATTGCAATAGCTGGCAGTTCAAATAAAACTCTTCACTGCAAACCTCTAGGCAGCTACTTTTCCCAGATTACCATTATTATAGCCAGAAGTTAAGCTTAATAATAGATAAGCAAATTTGATGATTGCTGCTATTCACTTAATTATTTAGAATGAAGGCTTATGATTTAGATTAATTAATCCTCCTAGAGGGACATCGCAAAAATTTAATGCTTTTAATAAGCAAGTCTAATAAAATAGAAAAGGACGTTATTATGATAATGGCTATAGTATTTATTCTAACCTTAATCTCTGGATTAATTGCTGTTACCGGTGGTAATGGATTAATCCTAATGCCAGCATTATTATTATTAGACTTTAATATAAAAGAAGTCATGGTATTAATTCGCATAAGTGCAGTAGTTTTTGTAACCTTCAATTTATTCGCTATGCTAAACGAACAGAAAATGCCAACATGGAATAGGAAAGATCTGTTAATTACTTTAGTCTCCAGCCTAAGTGTTGTAATTAGTATTGTCTTATTAAATAAACTGAATGATACATTATTAATGCTAATAATATCTATAATCTTGCTTGGACTATTACTCTTAGTCGTTTTTCGCCCAAAAAGCAATCATTACTCAAAGCTATTTATCTTAGTTCTGCCAATTTTTGCTGGTGTTTGTGGGGGAACAATTGGCGGTGCAGGCTTGATTATAAGTATTCTATATACTTTTTTGGGAAGTGACCATAAAGAGGCAGTTCAAAGAAGAGTTGTTCCTTCTTTAATAATTCAAATCATTTCGTTTTTGGCCTTTATGAGCCAAGGCGTGCATATTAAAACAGATCTTCTTATTACTGTGGCAGTAGCTACAGCGATTGCAGGCTTTCTGAATATGAAAATATTTATGAAACTAAGCCCCAGAAGTGGAAAAATTTTATTCTACTTCGGGTTCGCCTTCTCAATTACAAATTTGCTTGAAAAAGCATTAAACAATATAATTAATTAAAGTATAAATTATTAAAAATTATAGAGAAATAAATACTAGTTTAGAAATTTAATGATTTTTTTACAAAAAAAGTTCAAGCTTATTTTGCAATGTTTTAGCGACTAATTATTTGTTAAGAACCTGATACTAAAGAAGTAAATACGTTAGTTGTAATCAAGGCTTTTAATCAGTTTCGAGCAGCTTGGCCGGATCAAGCTTCATGAAAAAGTTTTTATATGGATCAGTAATCTCGCCTGTTAATTGATAACTTGGGTCATAAATTTCTTCATCGGTCCAATACGCTGAAGAACCAAGATATTCTTCCGGTAATATGTGGCGAGGATTGGTTGGGCCAAAAATCGCCTTCATGCGCGACCCTAATTGCATAGCTACGCCTAAATGCATCGCCCCGCAATCAGTTGTATAAAATCTTGTAGCATTCTTAATTAAATAGGCACTCTGCGCCAGGTTAAATTTACCTGCCCAATTAAATATACTGTTAGGATTACCTAATAGTTTACAATACTCTTGATAATTGCCAAAGTCATTCTTGCCGCCTGCAAGAAGGATTTTCTGCCCCGTTTGCAGCAATAATCGTAATAGTTCTACTGCTTTTTCTTTTGGTAACATCCTAAGACCACTTGTCTCATAACCATTGTTTCCACCACTATTTACAACTACAATATAGTTATCCAAGTTATTTAATTGTAATTCGGCCTCTACTTTTTGACCATCAGATTCAGGAATATAAAGATCCAAGCCAAGGTCAGCATAGTTAGGAATCGCCAAATGGCTGGCTTTTAATAAATCAAGATAATATAAACCGTGATAGCGGCTAACATCCGTATAATTTACAGAGCAATTGAGTAAGTAATTGGATACTTTCTCACGTCGATAGCCTACCCTTAACCGGCTGCCCACTAGTAAGCTCGCTAAATTAAATAACCAATGCTTATCGAGTATGAAGATACAATCGTAGTTACCACGCTTTAATAGTAAAAATTTGCATAGGCCAAAAATCCCTTTTAAAGTAAAATTTTTGTCCGGAAGTATATGTAAATGGCCAAGATAGGGGTTATTTTTTAATGCGACCGAGGGACCCTCGCTAACCAAAAAATCAAGTGTACAGTCAAGCTTTTGTTTTAACTGGCGAATTAGTGGTGTTGCCATTAATAAATCGCCAATTGCACCACGCTTAATTAAAAGAACTCGCATAATTTTTATCCCTCGATAAACCTTAGTAAATTATTAGCAATATCTAGCCAGCTATATTTTCTTGCCTGCACGTATCCAGATGCAATCAATTCCTTTCTAAGTTTGGTATTCCCTAATATTTCCTCGATCTTAGCTTTGATCTCATCAACATCTAATGGGTTAAAATAATCAGCAGCGTGACCACACACTTCATGTAATACTTCTATATCTGAAGCTAGTACTGGACAGCCGCACGTCATGGCTTCTAAGGGAGGAATCCCAAATCCTTCATATAGCGACGGGAAAATAAACGCATAAGCATTTTCATAAAGCGCTTTTAGCTCATTATCTGATACACTTCCAATATGAAGTAAATTAGTGTTATTAGTAATATTTTTAGCTAGGCCGCCAACACATACAAAAGTAAAATTAATATTTTTTATTGCTTCGAGATAACGTTGCACATTTTTATATTCAGAATTCTGTTGCGAAAAGACGGCTAAAATATATTTTTCTGCCAGCAAATTATATTTGGCTAAAATAGAGTTGTCGCTTGCTAGCTTGGCAAACTGTTCAGCACTATTAGCCAAAACCAAAATTTCATTTTGCGGCTTTCCAATATTAGTATAAATTTCCTGTTTACTAAAATTGGAAACGGTAGCTATATATTTACTATTCTTAATTATTATATGATGCATCATTTTAGTTAGCAAAACAAATTTTTTACTATAGGCTCTTGGGAAACGAAACACTAAAGTATCATGAATGACTGTTATTTGTTCTCTTTTAAATAACGGAGCATAGTTAGCTAAGTTGATCAAGAAGCATTTGCGTGTGATTCGTGGTAAATCAAATTGTTCCCACAAATACTTATTACTAAAAACCCCAGCTAAGTAAACTTGTATTGATTTAAGTTTGGGAATGGTACAAACACACTTTTTTGGAATGACTAAAATTAGTTTTAGTTCAGATTTAGCTTTATCCGTAACAATTTTATCTAACGCCAACAAGAGCTGTAGCGAAAAACGGTTTACTCCACCAGTATTACTTCCCGCGGCAAGGAAATAACCATTTATAAAAATTTTTGTCATGAAGATACCTTCGCCAAAAGATACTGCCAATGCTTGATTACTAGTTCCGGAGCATAAGGAAGCAAAGCCTCTTTAGATAAGCTCTGATAATATTTGCGTAACTCTTGGCTACTTCCAAGCTTTATTAGCGCCGCAATTAGTTGACCCTGGTCACCAGGTTCAATTAAAAGCCCATATTTGCCATCTTTAAGGATCTCTGCTGCTCCGGTTCTGGTCGCAATTATTGGTACTTGACAATAAAGAGCCTCAAATATTACGGTTGGTAACGCCTCAGTCAGCGAAGGCAATACAAAAATATCTGCTGATTTAATGATAGGCAGTGGATTCATTACTGACTTCAACATAGTAATTGAGGATTCGAGTTCATTTTCATTTATATAGTTAATGATCTGCTCATATTCGCTTCCATCTCCTACTATGGTAAGGTGTAGTTGTAATTTTTGCTGTTTAATAATTTCATTAACAGCCTTTACCAGTGCTAATTGATTCTTCTCCGGCGACAAGCGTCCGACAGTAATTATTTTTAGCTGCTTACAATTAACTATTAAGCTAGAAGTCTGCTGGTCTACTAATGGCCGGAATAATAAAATATTAGGAATTACTTCACAGTTTTTAAGAGTATGCCCCAAAAAGCTTTCCATTGATTTCCGGCAATAATTACTAACCGCAATCAAGCTTGCAGCTTCTTTTATTGAAAATTTATAGAACTGGTTAATTATACCTCGGTATGGAGAGCCAATATCATTTCGACTGACATGCAGCCAAAGAAAATATCTCTTATTAGTTAGTTTCATCACTAACCATGAAAACATACACAAAAAAGGGATTTCATTCACTATAGAAATATCATAGCAGGGAGTATAACTTAACCACTTAATTAAAAATTTAATCTTATTGATTACCTTATTAAATTTATTTTTAGTTGGCTTATTAATATAGAAAATATCTACTCCAGGGAGGTCTTCAAACTCATTAATTTGTTCATAACATAAAATTGTTATTTGGCAATTAGGCAAACTTTTCACCAAATTAAGTAATGCGACTTCACCGCCACCTTTTGCTAAGTTTGGCCACACAAAAAGTATTCGAAATTTATCCATATTATTACCCTGCTATTTAAGCGCAAGCTTTTTCTTGATTCTGGACAGCACTGATATTTCAGAAATAAACTTGTTAAAACTTGCTTCTTCGTAGATTTGATTCTGCGCATTTGCTTTTTTTAGCAAGCGAAGAAGCTTAACGTATTTTAGAATGCCAAAAATTTGCGCAAACTTATTGGGAAATACAAGTAGATTAATATAATCCTTAAAAACCTGTTCATTAAAATTAGCTTGCAAAAGAGCGGCTAAGTAAGATCTGATATTTTCTCTGCGCCAATTATTAATCTTTTGTAAATTAATCTTACTTGTCTGTTGAGTGTATGAACGGTATTTAAGCAACGTTTCAGGAATATTTGCAAATTTTACACCATTAGCTAGCATGCGTAACCATAGATCATAATCTTCAGCATTACTACTCATCTTTTCGCTATATCTCAAATCCTTATTTAGAAGGCTACTTCGCATAAATACAGTTGGGTGAACAATGACATTAATTAAAAGATGCATATAAACTGTAATTAATTCGTGGTTGGTAGGATACATTAATTTACCTACCATTTTCTCCATATCTTCATCATAAATCTCACTATAACTTCCACAAACCCCGATCTCTGGGTTCTTTTCAAGGAATTCTAATTGGATTAATAACCTATTAGGTAGTGAAATATCATCTGCATCCATACGCGCAATATATTTACCACTGGCTTTACTTATAGCTAAATTTAAAGTACTAGGCAATTTTCGATTTGCCCGATTACGCCATAATTTAATACGCGAATCCTTTGCAGCTAATTCGTTGAGAATTGCCCAGGTTTGATCTTGTGAACAGTCATCTATAATGATAAATTCAAAATTGTCATAGCTTTGTTCCAAGATACTAGTTACCGCATCTGTAACTGTTCTTTGGGCATTATATACAGGCATGATAACTGAAATCATTGGTGCAACCATCATAACCTAATCCATTGTTCAGGTAGCAAATCTTTGATGTTAATTTTTGGGTCATTAAACCATTTTTTGGGCGCAATAATCATTTTAGTTGGATTAGGGTTTAACCAAGCGCCCCACCAGCTAAATGAGCTATTGGCAATAATATTATGCTTGCATAAACTCATTAGTTGCATATCCTTATAGCTATTTTCGCCGTTATTGCCATTTATAAAGCTGGCGTCCTTAATTGCTAAATTTTCTTTGCACCAGTTGATATCATCCGAAAAAACAAAAAACTGAGGATTATCCACCGTATCAAGGATAAATTTAACTGCTTGGAGATAATATTCCTTGGTACAGATCCCACCATGCAGCGGGTGCTTAGCATAATCCCCTCTGCGAACATGGATGGAAACGGACTGGGATTGGTTTATCTTGTTTGCATATTCTTGATTAACCTGATCCAATTCTTTGAAACTAAAATCTTTACGAATCTGATCTTGTATTTTGCTAAAGTATTTTTCAGATTGCCAGTACCCTTTAAAAAAATGTGGTAGCCGATAGCCTAAATAATAGTCAGCATAACCAAAATCAGTTTGCTCAATCAAATAACTATACACTCTTAATTTTCTTAGGGCTTTCAAAAAAAAGTTTGACTTAACTCTCATCGCAGTCTTAGTATCTATAAACCGCGGGTTAAGGTTGAATATCCGCTTTAATTCAAACCCATTATGTAAATCATAACCCGTAAATTCGCTAATATCTAAGCATACTTCTTTGCCTGAGAATTCCAAAGTACGGTAAAAGGCATATTGAAACATCTGGTTCCCAAGCCCACCAAGACACCACACTATTTGCATAAAATCTTTCTGACTATTTTTGAGAAAAAGTTGACTTCATTTGATCCCGCATTCCGGGTACCCCGAAGAAAATCATGCCCGCCATAGCGATTTTTGTCGCGCATGACAATTTTTTTTGGGAACGGTAACATTAATTGCTCAGGATAGATATATCCCGGCATTAAAATTTGCAAATTCAGTTGATTACCTTGTCTTTTCTGGTTCAAGTAAGCATTCCAATGACTTTCATCATGCCATATTGGCATAATTCCATTATCAAGGTCTGTTTCAATATTTTGTGCCAAAATATTTATTACTTCAAGAAATTCATGGCTACTGCCACCGTTAATTGCACCTTGAAAATAATATTCTGAAGTGGCAAGGTATGCGAGTGAATTTCCCCGTTTTTCTATAGGAAATCTCTCTGGCGGGACATTATAGTACCCCGGGTGAATTGCAGCAACCAGCCCTTTGTTGGCGCCAAAAAACTCGAATGTTGTTATATTAGCAACGAACTTGGCATTACTATTAAAAAAAACAATGTAATCATAGTCTTTTAGTAAGGTTTCAGCTCTTAAAAAAATACGATAGCGATACAAAGTATTAAATGGCCATCCTAAATTATCTTGCTCAAATCTAGTTACATTGTCTTTTTGCGTAATCATGGCTGAATCGGTAAAAACAAAATAGTGCTTTTGGATCCCTTGGCAGAAGAATTCTTCGCAAGATGAATAAAATTCAGGCCAAAATATTTCGTATTTCCCGGTCACAATATATAGTATAGCTATTTTCATTTATTACATATTTCTTCAATTACAGCGCTATATTTGCGGATTATGTTTTCCCATGCAAACTCCCGGCACGCATAATCTCGAATCTGTTTACGGTATTTTAATGACTTTTCCCGATTTTCGATAATTATTTTCTCAACATAATTAACATCGCTAAGTTTATTCTTCGGTATAACATCTATAAATGGCAAGCTGGTATCAAGATTTGCTGCGGCATATTCTGAAACAACCAACCCTAAACCAGCCATTAATGCTTCACAACAAACTAAAGCATGTGCTTCACCATCGCTTAAAAGTACTAAATTGGCATAATCAGTTAAGTGCTGATATAAATATTCTTTTCCCCATGCCCCTAAAAAATTAGACGATGCCGAATTAAAGCGCTTGTCAGCAATAACACCGGCAAAGTAGAGGCTCGGGATGCCTTGATATAAATATTGTCGTTTACGAAAATCAATTTTTGCTAAGTAAATACTTCGATCTGGGTAGGTAGCAATTTCATTAAAATTAAAGAGATCATGCCTGGCACCATTGTGAATTACTGTCAATTCATTTTTGTAACCATACATCCGATAAACTTTAGCAATTTCTGGGGAAAGACAAAATATTTGGTGCTTACCGAGGATAAATTTATCAAATATTGGTTTATAGCCGATTAATGACTGAATTTTGCCAGTTACCCATGGAAGCTTGCGGGCAATTCTGTTTGCAAATAATTTATAAAGACCAGAACTAAAGAACTTAACGTATTCGCCATAACTGGCCAGATAACCAAAGTGACTTGTGATAACTTTATTCGGACATGTTATGCAATCAAGAATATCATAATATTCATCATAATGGACATGGACAAAATCAGGATTTGAGCCATTAGTAAGCCGAATTATTTCATTAGGGTCCTCATTATTAACTAAGACTACTTGATGACCTAACTTAATTAAGTAAGTATAATAGTCCCAAATTAGGATTTCGACTGCGCCCCAGGTTTTTGGCGGTATTTCCATTTTACCGGGACCAATTATTGTTATTCTCAATTACATAACACTCCAGAGAAAAGAATTTTTTAGCATTTTAAGTGATGTTACGCACACCAATAAAATTTAAAGCAGTCTATCTGATTTATTATCTTGCCAAAAAATTGAAAGTGCGAAACATAACTTTTTAATTTTGCATCATTTTATACTTTGACAATACCAGCTTTAAATATTTTAAATTGAAAACATACAAACTAGCCAGTAAATAGAATACCGTAATTAATACAAGTGTAATTAATAGCTTCCATAACTGATTTGCCAAATGTATATTTGCATAATAAAGTAGAATTGCAGTTGGTACTAATGCTAAAGAGATATGCTTAAATACATACCTATAATCAAAACGTAATTTGTATTCAAATGAGTGATATAGCACTCTAGGAATCATAACGAATTCAACGACAAAGTGAGCTATCAAGGTTCCCAAAATAACTCCAGCAATCCCTAAAACCTTTACCAGGCAGATTGACAATATTAAATTAAGGATAGCTTCCAAGCTGGTTAACTTATAGATTTTCTTATTTAAGTTCAGACAATTTAGAATCCAGTAAGCAATTACGCTATTCCAAGTAAAATAGGCATAGCAAGCTAAGCAAAATGCAGTCAGATATCCAGGATAAATTATTGAACTATGCGTCCATAATACCATAAATGGATAAGAACCGCCAAATAATACTATGAAAGCCAAGCCGCCAATAATCGGAAACAACCTATTTGAAAAGGTAAAAAGTTCCTCCATTTGCTGATATTTCTGCGTTGAATAAAATTTAGGATATAATGGATTTATCACATTCAGAATCTGGGTAGTAATATTTGATAGCAATAAAAACATTTTGAATATTATTGAATACTTTGCTACATCCGCCATTCCAAGAGCATGGCTAATAACCAGATTATCGGTATTCCAGATTACTATCCCGGCAATATTAGTTATTAATACATACCAGCCACTAGTAATTATGTAACGGTATGAAGTAAATTCAGGATTACTAAAATCTTCGTTATCATCACTTTCAGGTGTCCACTCTCTATAAAAGCAGTAAAGATATAAGCAATTAACAATTAATGACAGTACCCCGTTTAATATTACTAAATGTAATACCGATAATTTTAAATTACAAACTAACAACAAGATACTGAAAGTAGCAAAAGAATTGAAAATTTCAATATATTTTACAATATAGATTTTGCCAAGGAACACTAAAAGCTGATTAAAAATAGAAATTGGTAAGCGGAGAACAAAGATTATTATACTCGCAATAACAAATTGCCGTGAAATTTCGGTTATGTTCCTAGGAATAATACCAAGGATATTAACCCAATGTGGTAAGAACAAATTTGCAAGTATTAAAGATAATAGAATGAGAGCACTAATTATCGCCAGCAAAGAAATTGAGCGTTTGATTACTACTCTTCTGGCACGAAACGTTTTTGCATTGGCAAAAACAGTAGCAGCAACCCATGGGATTCCGAAACTGAGCAGGGAAAAATAATAAATAAGATCGTTTGTAATCGAAAAGATACCATAAAGATCTTGGCCAAAATAGGTTAATGTTATAGGTACACTGATAAAACTAATCGCAGTATTTATTATCAAAGCTATATAGCTAATACTAAGGCTTTTGGAAATTGTTTTTTTCATGCTGTTATGGTAAAAAAAGAGCTAGCAAAAACACTAGCTCTCTCAACTTTTTGCAAATTAGTTTATACAAAATTTTGCCAAAAACTCATCAAGGTTCATTGCACCAAGATCGCTGCCATCTTGCCTTCTGACTGTTACTTGGCTGTTTTCAACCTCAGCATCACCAATTACAAGTAAAAACGGCACTTTTTGCATTGTTTGCTGGCGAATCTTGTAACCAATCTTCTCATTTGACAGATCAATTTCAGCACGTATCCCGGCAGCTTTTAGTTTTTCGTAGACATTAATTGCATACAAAGACTGTTTTTCTGAAATATTTAGCACTACTGCTTGCACCGGAGCTAACCAAAATGGCAAATTACCGGCATAATGTTCAATCAATACGCCAATAAACCTTTCAAGCGAACCAAGCGCCGCGCGATGAAGCATCACCGGCACTTTTTTACTGCCGTCTTCAGCAACATATGAAGCGCCTAAGCGGCCTGGAAGGTTGAAATCAAGCTGCAAGGTACCGCATTGCCATTCACGACCTAAACAATCTTTAAGCGCAAATTCAACTTTAGGTCCATAGAATGCACCTTCACCTGGCTGTAAGGTATATTCAAGACCTTTATCAGTGAGTGCTTTTGCCAATGCTTGTTCGGCAAAATCCCATAAACTATCTTCACCGACTCTTTTTTCCGGCCTAGTTGATAATTTTAAGAATACTTGCTCAAAGCCGAATTTCTGGTACACACGATAAACTAAATCAATAAATTTAGCCGCTTCACTGCCGATTTGTTCCTCGGTACAGAAGATATGCGCATCATCCTGGACAAAGCCGCGAACGCGCATAATACCGTGTAAAGAGCCAGATGGCTCATTACGGTGGCAAGAGCCAAACTCGGCTAAACGTAGAGGCAAATCACGATATGACTTTAACCCCTGGTTAAAAACCAGAACGTGACATGGACAATTCATCGGTTTTACTGCATAATCGCGGTTTTCAGAAGCTGTTAAAAACATATTTTCAGCATAGTTTTGCATATGCCCCGATTTTTCCCAAAGGATCTTGTCCACAACTTGGGGAGTCTTGATCTCTTTATAATCATCCTTAGCAAGTTCTTTACGCATATACTGCTCAACAACCTGCCAAATTGCCCAGCCTTTTGGATGCCAAAATACCATACCAGGAGCATCATCTTGCAGATGGAATAAATCGAGCTGCTTGCCGATTTTACGATGGTCACGCTTTTCCGCTTCTTCAAGCAGGTGCAAATAGTCTTTCAATTCATCTTTATTCCGCCAAGCTGTGCCGTAGATTCGTTGCAGCATTTCATTGTTTGAATCACCTCGCCAATAAGCACCAGCCAATTTCATTAATTTGAATGCTTTTAGTTTGCTGGTACTTGGAACGTGTGGCCCACGGCATAAATCGATAAAGTTGCCCTGACGATATAAAGAGATAACCTCACCTTCGGGAATAGAGCTGATAATATCTACCTTGTATTTTTCACCAATTGAATCAAAGTACTTGATAGCTTCCTCACGAGTCATCTCAACCCGCTCAACTGGAATATTTTGATCTACCAATTGGCCCATTTTCTTTTCAATTGCCACTAAATCTTCCGGTGTAAATGGCCGCTCAAAACTAAAATCATAATAAAAACCGTTATCAATAACCGGTCCAATCGTAACCTGGGCTTGTGGATATAATTCTTTTACTGCTTGCGCCAAAAGATGAGCTGTAGAATGACGAATCACTTCCAAACCTTCGCTATCTTTATCGGTGATTAAACGCAAAGTAGCATCAGTAGTTATGGTATGACTAGCATCAACTAATTTATCGTTAACCACTCCGGCTAAAGTAGCTTTAGCCAAGCTTGGGCTGATGTTTTTAGCAACATCAAGGATAGTAACAGCGCTGGCAAATTCGCGCACTGAACCATCCGGTAAAGTAATTCGTAACATTTAATTTAACCTCAAATAAAAAATTATCATTGAATAAATCCAATAAGGCCTTATATTTTATCATAACTAAGCTTGAGTTTTTATTCTAGTTTGTTAAGGATAAACGAAGATTCAACAAAAAGTTTCTGTTGCAAATTCAAGAATATTCATCATATATGAGCTATAATAAACAACTTAAATTAAAGACAAATATAAAAAAGGACTAATCGAATGGAGCAATTTCACGGTACTACCATAGTGGCGGTTCGTAAAGGAAATCAAGTTGCAGTCGGCGGTGATGGCCAAGTTACTCTCGGTCATGTTGTCATTAAATCAACAGCGCGAAAAATTAGAAGATTATATAAAGGGCAAGTTATTGCCGGTTTTGCCGGAGCAACTGCTGATGCTTTTACCCTTTTTGAGCGATTTGAAGCTAAACTTGAACTTCATGGCGGCGCGCTTATGCGATCGGCAGTTGAGTTAGCCAAAGAATGGCGTACTGATAAAATGTTACAAAAACTTGAAGCAATGTTGATAGTAGCGGATAAAGAACACAGCTTAATTATTACCGGAACAGGCGATGTATTGGAACCAGAACACAATATTGCTGCCATCGGATCGGGCGGCTCATATGCCTATTCGGCAGCAAAAGCCTTAATTGATAATACTGAACATCTTAAAGCCGAAGAAATTGTAAAAAAAGCTCTTACAATTGCTGGGGATGTCTGTATTTATACCAATCAAAACCACGTTATAGAATCAATAAGTTGGTAATATGAATTTTAATATCCGTTATTACGGCGAAGATTACCCGCAAATTGCCGATAGTGCCTTTATCGATCCTAGTGCAGTAATTATTGGTAAAGTTACCATCGGTGCAAACTCGTCGATCTGGTGTAATACGGTTGCCCGCGGTGATGTTAGCTATATTACAATTGGGGAAAATTCAAATATTCAAGATTTGACTATGTTACACGTAACCCATTTTAACCCGGGTAGAACTAATGAAACCCCATTATTAATTGGTTCCAATGTAACGATAGGCCATAACTGCTGCCTTCATGCATGTACATTGGAAGATAACGTCTTTATCGGGATGGGCAGCACAATACTTGATAATGTTCACATCGAAAAAAATGTAATGATTGGCGCTGGCAGTCTGGTTCCACAAGGCAAACGCCTTGAATCAGGTTATCTATATTTCGGCACCCCAGTAAAACAGGTGCGTCCACTAAGCCAGGCTGAAATTGAACACATTGAATATTCTGCTAAACATTATGTTAAAATCGCAGCAAAACACAAAAACTCTTAATTTTAAATTAAAGGATTTTATATGACTAAAGTTGTACTTCACACCTCTTTTGGTGACATCAAACTGGAATTAAATAAAGAGAAAGCTCCCTTAACTGTAGAAAACTTTGTTGAATATGTTAAGTCAGGCCATTATAACGGCAAGATTTTCCACCGGGTAATTAACGATTTCATGATTCAAGGTGGCGGCATGGATAAAAACATGAAAGAGTCATCTACACGCGACCCAATCAAAAATGAAGCTGCAAATGGTTTAAAAAATGATAAATACACCATTGCTATGGCGCGGACTATGCAGCCGCATTCAGCAACAGCGCAGTTTTTTATCAATGTAAAAGACAATGATTTTTTAAATTTTAGCGGCGAAAATATGCATGGTTGGGGTTATGCTGTATTTGGCAAGGTAATTGAGGGAACTGAGGTAGTAGACAAGATCAAAGTTGTAAAAACCGGCCGCCACGGTATGCACGATGATGTTCCGGTAGAACCAATTGTGATTGAAACAGCAGAAGTAATCGAATAAGAACCATTAGCCTTGCTTGTCAATCGGGTTTAGCTACTTTCGGTAACGGCCCATTTCCAAATTAAGTGCACCACGTACCAAAGGTTACGTAGTTAAACATAGCTTCAGCTGGGGTTAAAATCCAAAAGCTTTTCTTGGTCGATTGTTCAAATTTTTCTACGTCAGCGACTTTTTTGTCGCTGAGCTCTCTAAAATCAGTTTTCTTTGGATAAAAATCTCTGATTAATCCATTTTGATGTTCGTTTAGTCCTCGCTCCCATGAGCTATATGGGTTGGCAAAATATACCTCTGCCCCGGTGATCTGTTCCAGCTGTTCAAGATATGCAAACTCAGTACCATTATCAGGTGTTATGGCTTTAAGTGGCAACAACGTAAATGCAACTACTTTTTCAATTTCAGCCACTACTGTAGCAGCCTCCTTATTTGGAATTTTCTAATAACCTCAAATTTAGTTGCTTTGTCAGTTAGCGTAAGTAAATAGGACTTTTGATCCAATCCCAAAATGGTGTCCATTTCCCAATGTCCAGGTTCCAGCTTTTTACCGGCTATAGCTGGGCGTTCGCTAATCCTTTTTTTGTTAATTACTGCGCAAGCATTCTCTTTGTTAAGCTTTCTTCTATATTTCTTTATACCGTGGCGTAAGTTTAAATACAAAGCATCACCATTTTTACGATTATTTTTTAAGGTTTCAGCACGGATTCCAGAGTAAAAACCAAACTCTTGATCTAGATTTCTGCGTATTTCTCGACTAAGAGAAGTATGGCTGCGATGCATTTCGCGACCTAATGCGAGCAAAGAGATTGCAGGATTATTTGCTTTTCTTTGCGCTATGTAGTAACGATCACTCTTGGTTAGGTGTTTGTATGACATGACTATCACTTTCTTTAGGTTTAGCGACCTGAAATTATAGTCTAATACGCACCTAACCTTTTTCTTTATCTAATCCATGAATAAAATCTAATCATTATTTCCATTAATAATCAAGCTTTATCCACAGAAAAAATTTACTGTTGCACTTCAGTTGAAAATGGGCAAAGTAGCTTTTACTTAACCATGATTTACAAAAAAGTTTTAATTATTTGTATCTTCCAATATGGCATTAAGCCACTCTTTGACATGATCCTTTACCCGTTCTCTGCTGGACATACATTTTGCTAATAAGTCAATAATATCAGGCTCGTCTTTCAAATCAGGCAGAATTGCTTCCTTAATGATATATTTAATACATTCTTCAACTGTTTCTTGGGATACGCTCCTATCTTGACCGCTTTTTATCAGGTTTAGCAAACCTTCTCTTTTTTGGGAGTTGCTACATGCTGCCTGTATTGCTCTAGTAATTATATTGAAGCCTGCCTCTTGCACAGGTGTAAGCGATGTCGAAGAATTCATCGGTAAATCCGATATAGCTAAAAACTGTTGTATTGCATCAATGTAGGGTTTAATCGTCTGATCCTGGGTATGAATCATATAGATGTTATAGACTGAACACTTAGCGCGCTCTAAAATACCTTTAGTGCAACTTATATTATCATTACCATATGCATTGGCAGCATCTGTTAAAAAGTCAACTACATACGTAGCCAGCAGATTTTTATCATTATTACAATATGACATTGCTTGGGCAACCGCAGCTTTTACACTCCAGGTAATTTCAGGATAGTAATTATTCCTTATACGATCTAATAAATTTTTAGCGGAAGCTGAACCCACCCCAAAGTTTCCAGTTTCGACAAAGCTGCAAAACTCGGTCCAATGGCGTTCTATTTCAGGGTTATCAGTGACCTGTGGTAACTTGACATGTTCGTTAAGTTTTTGGTAAATACGATTGATGTTATGCACTTCATATGCATGACCTATTACAACCGGGGCTACAACCGGATTATTGCGTGGAGGTAGCCTATTTCGATTCCTGTCATTTCTAATAGTAATAACCCTATCAATAATACCGTCAATTGTTCCCATATAAGGGTTTAACATTTCATCGGTATATGATCTATTTTCACGTATAATCCGATTAAAAGGATATAACCCTTCATGCACATCCGGGTTTAAATCAATAATGTTAAAGAAGTGGGCTAAAGTATAATCATTTTGCCTGGTTCTGGCAATATCCAGACCCGCTGGCGTTCTGGTATCAATTAATAATGTTATGGCTTTTTCACATGTAGTCGCGACCTCTAATATTTGATTAAACTCACCGGATAAAAGAACCTCTTGTGATATAATAAACTTATCTATTCTAGCAGCCAGACGTTCGTTGATTCTGGGGTAGCGGTTTATGTCCATCTCCCAAATATACAAATTTCCTGATCTCATATAACTAGCCTGGCAGTTTTGCGGCGAGCTTAATAAATTTCCTGCGGTTAGGATGCTTTGCCTGGAGATACAGTCAATCGAATCTGGCAAGCTAAATAGGGCTATTTTATTCTGGGGTACATTATCCGCCGGTTGCGTAATTATTCCGATTCTGGTTCTTTCTGCCTCATTATTTCCGTGATTACCTCCAATCTGGTTTTCTCCAAACAAGCGTGAAGGCTGAGGTACATCAGCCACCCCCCGAATTGAACTATGGTTTCTAAATGGATAAATTTGATTAGTGATCCGTCGCCAATTTATCATGTTTTGTCCTGAAAAAATTAATTGCTTTCTAGTATAGGGCTGAGTATAAATAGAAAAATAAACCAAATTACTCCTTTTTAAGGTAGTTATTAATTATGGTTTAAGAAGCGGTTGAAATTTAATCTCACAATTTTTAGACTATCTAAGACTGGACTTTGGCACTTTTGACATTTAATGAATATAGAAATACCAACGTTTTTGCTAAAATCGCCCATTTTCAACTTAAGTGCAACAGTAAATTTTTTCTATGGATAAAGCTTGATTATTAATGGAAATAATGATTAGATTTTATTCATGGATTAGATAAAGAAAAAGGTTAGATGTATATTGAACTATAATTCGGTACTTCACATCGAAAGGTAGTCCATGAACTATAAGCATCTAACCAGGGAAGAAAAATACTACATTGAACAAAGAAAAGCAAGTCAAATTGCTATATCAGTAAGGCAATTAGCACGTGAAATGGGTCGTAGCCCTTCTAGCATAAGCCGTGAGTTAAAACGCAATTTTGATCCAGATTTTGGTTTTTATTCTGGAATAAGAGCTCAAAGTATGAATGTAGAACTTCGTAAATCTGGAATTATTAAGAAGATAGACCGGATTGCTGATACAATTAGGGAGGTGCTTTTTAGTAACAATGTCTGTGATATTGTAGATAAGAAACGAATCGAGCAAAGACCGATAGAGGCTGCTGAGAAAAAAGAACCTGGTCATTGGGAAATTGATACTGTCTTTGGCTTACAGCAAAAATCATATTTGCTTACCCTGACGGATAAGGCAACTAAATTTCAGCTAGTTAAGAAACTAGAAAATAAAGAGGCCGCCACAGTACTTGCAGCAATGCAGGATATTATGGCTTTTACTCGGCCCATTTAATAACGTAACTTAAAAGGCTATTATGTTTGAAAAATTCCTGGCTAATATCAAAAAATTCTTAGCGGCAAACCAAGTTATTGAAGATGAATTGCTCCGCTTTGCCTATTCAACTGATGCCAGTATCTACCGAATGGTTCCTAAGCTGGTCTTAATTGTAAGGACCGAAAATGAGGTTGTGCAAATCATAAACATAGCCATGCAATATGATATTAAGTTAACTTTTCGGGCAGCAGGCACAAGTTTATCGGGCCAGGCAGTCACCGATCAGGTACTGGTAATGCTAGCCCAGGATAGCTGGCGCCAATATCAAGTCATTAATAATGGCAATGAAATAAAATTAGAACCGGGAATCATCGGTGCAGATGCAAACCGCTACTTAAAGGCATTCAAGAAACAGATTGGCCCAGATCCGGGCTCAATCAATGCAGCTAAAATCGGTGGGATAATCGCCAATAATTCCAGTGGGATGTGCTGTGGCACTGCCAAAAACTCCTATGCAACTTTAAAAAGCATCCGGGCAATTTTAGCTAATGGCAGTATTTTTGACAGCAGCTGTGATGCGATACTCGAAGAATTTAAGCTAACGAATACGGCACTTCTTGAAAAAATTACAGCGATTCGCCATAAGATCATGCTCGATGAAGAACTGGTAAAGTTCATCCGAAAAAAGTTCTCTATCAAAAACACCAGCGGATATAGCTTAAATGCATTTTTGGATTTTACCGACCCGGTTAAAATCCTGGAGCGCTTAATGGTTGGATCTGAGGGCACCCTTGGATTTGTAAGCAATGTAACTTTACATACTGTACCTAATTATGAGTATAAAGCACTAAATTTATTATATGGTAAATTAACTGACCTGATAAACCTAACAGTCGATATTGCACAATTGGGAGTTTCCTCAGTTGAACTTTTAGATTATTTTTCATTGATGTCAGTATCGGGTGATAAGGATATCCAGAAATATCTGCACCCCCTGCCTGACGATAGCTATGCTGCTATTATGGTTGAAGTAACGGCTAATAGTAGTAGCAGTTTAGCTGACAAAATTGCCAGCCTAGATCAGCTAATTAAGAATTCAAATATATTTCATCAACTGGGATTTACTAATGATGAACAAGCTATGGCCATAATATGGAAAGCCCGTGGCGGAATTTTACCTACAATCGCAGGACAGCGTCCGCTTGGATCTAGCGTATTAATTGAAGATGTCGCGGTAGAAATCAAACTATTACCAGCTTTAATCAATGATATCCGTGTGCTTTTTGATAAATTCAGTTATAAAAACGCGGCAATTTTTGGTCATGTATTGTCTGGTAACATACATTTTGTAATTACCCCCGATTTTACCAACCACTTAGAGTTAGTCGCATATGACAATTTTATGTATGAATTAACTCACCTTATTGCCAATAAATTTAATGGTTCGTTAAAAGCAGAGCATGGTAGTGGTAGAAATATTTCTCCTTTTGCAATTGTCGAGTGGGGCGAAAAATGCTGGAATCTTATGTGGGAAATAAAAAACTTACTCGATCCTACAGGGATGTTTAACCCCGATGTTAAACTTACCCGCGATTATACCCTTCATATGAAACATCTAAAATCATTTACCACAATTCACGATGAAATTGATAAATGTATGGAGTGCGGGTTTTGCGAACCAGTTTGCCCGTCACGTAAATTAAGCCTTACTCCTCGCCAGCGTAACACGGTTGCCCGGCATATTGCAACATTATCAGGTGAAGAAAAAACTCTCTGGCAAGAAAAATATCAGTATTATGGAATTGATACTTGCGCGACAACCGGCATGTGTAAAACTGCCTGCCCGGTAGGGATTAATACCGGTAATTTTATTTTAGAACAAAAGCCCAAATCTGCAGCTACTAATAATCATGCCAAGCTAATTAAAACAGCTAAAACTAAAGTTCAGCTAGCAAATTTTGCAGCTTCAATTGTTGGCCGTAAAAACCTGCAAAGTATCACCAGCTATGCTCATGGTAAAATCAAGGCAATCCCTATATTTCTTGAAAGCATGCCAAAAGCGCAACGTATTGAATTTTCTCAAGAAGCAAACCTTGCTACTGATATACTATTAGCCCCTGCCTGCCCTAACCGGATATTTGCAGGAGTTACAGAATTTAGTGACTATCCAAGCAAATTAGTTTTGGAAAAAATGGGTTATACGGTTAACTACATTGATAACCCCAGCAATACTTGCTGCGGCCAAATGTATCACTCCCAAGCTAAATTAGCCCAGCAGCAGCAAATGACTACAGCGATAAAGGAAAGCTTGCAAAATTCAAGCATAGGCATTATTGACAATAGCTCCTGTTCTGGTTTCCTAGCTAATGCCGGAATTGAGCTAATCGATATAAATAATTTTATTGTTGCAAAGATAGACCGCAATAAATTAACCAAGAAGTATAAAAAAATCGCATTGCATATCGATTGTAGTACGGCCAAACATTCTTTTAATCAGGGATATCTGGAAGTGTTACGGCTTTGCTCAGACGAAATCGTAATTCCGGAAGGAATAAAGTGTTGTGGCTTTGCAGGAGATAAGGGCTTTTTTACCCCGGAACTTAATGCCAGCAGCTTATCAGACCTCGCACTTCAGGTGACTGGCTGTGAAATTGGCGTTACATTTAACCGAAGCTGCCAGATTGGATTAACCCAGCATGGCAAGATTCAATATATTTCTTTTGTTGAAATGATATTAAACTGCTTGCCAGATTGAGTCTAAGAAAGCAAAATTTACTAAGTCATGTATAGCATGGATTAACTTTTTACATTCTGATTTTGGCTATTTTGCTTGGCAAGCAATATTTCGGTCTGAATTGCAATTTGGGTAAAGTGAATCCGTTCCAAAGAGGTAACCAAAATGCTTAGAAAATTATCCAGTATTTCCTGCTCAACGGGTAGGAAAAATTCAACCGGATTATTCGGCAGAAAGGCAACTACTCCACGGGTTCTGATTTTAGAATTTATAGGCACATAATAAAGCTCGCTACCGGCAAAAGTATTGGTATTTAGCCCTGCATCCTGGGCATTATCAAATACCCATTTGGCAATTGCCATATCGATCTTATTTTTAATCGGCGAGTCATAAACCTGCAACTCTTCTTCAAGATTTGGCAGTAAAACTATATATTTAGCTTTTATTAATTGCGGTAAGAATTCGTTTACGCATTCGATAAGCTGAGATTCCACCATTGCTTCTGCCATTTTACGCCCTGCTTCATATAATAACCGGGTCTGTTGTTGTGTCTTTCTTAGCATGCCGACTTGATAACGAAGGTTGCCGGTAACAACGCTAAAGGCACTGCCTACTATAGTCATCACAATAAAAGTAATTAGATACTGAAAATCACCAATAACAAGAGAAAAACGCGGTGGAATAAAGAAAAAATCAAATGATATTGTAGCTACAAATGCAGCCGATAAAGCAGATAATTTACCCCGGCCATGATTTATGACTATTATTGCCAATAAATAGATCATCAAGATATTTACATCTGAAATATAGTTTGCAAATGGTAAGAGTACTACGCCAAGCATGCCAAAAATGGCAATATTCCGTAGAAATTTATTGAAAGCTTTCGGGTAATCTATTTTCTTCTTTGTCCGCGATTCGGTTAAAGCATTGATTCCGCGGGTCAACTCATCCCTAATTAAGTGGAGATTCAATTCTGGCGCAAGTTCCGAGAGTTTTGCAACCAAAGTTGTTCCAAATAGCCGATAATAGAGACTTAAACGGTATTGTGATAATACAACTGTATTGATATTATGTTCTCTTGCAAAGTCAACAATTGCTTCGGTCGGGCTGCTACCAACCAGGCTTGAAGTTTCTGCACCTAAACTTTTGGCAAGTTCCAATAAATTTAAAAGCTTCTGGCGATGCTTTAATGGCTTATTTTCCCAATCCCCATTATCAAAAAACACCACATACCAATTACTAAACCCTTTATCATACATGGTTTTGCCGCTGCGTATTACTTTTTCACTGGAATAACCTGGTTCTAATACTACCAGCAAATTTTCATGGCTAGCCCAAACATCATTAATTGCTTTATCACTGCGGTACTCTTGGACCTGCTGCTCGACTTTTTGGGCTGTTTTTAAGAGTGCCATTTCACGTAAGGCGGTCAAATTACCCTTACGGAAAAAATTCTCTAATGCCCGTAAGGCTTTTTCAGTAGGATAAATTTTGCCTTCTTTTAAGCGCTCAATCAATTCGTCGGGTGTTACATCAATCAATTTTATTTCATCTGCATCCTCAAGAATTAAATCAGGTACGGTCTCATTTACTTTTATCCCGGTTATTTGGCCAACAACATCATTCAGCGACTCAATATGCTGAATATTTAACGCTGTATATACGCTTATCCCTGCTGCTAGCAACTCAAGGACATCTTGATAACGTTTAAGGTTGCGTGAACCTGGAACATTGCTATGGGCTAATTCATCAATAATTACTAATTCAGGCTTGCGTAATAGTATTGCATCTAAGTCAAGCTCTTGTAAATTATGATTTTTATGCTCGATTTTCTTTAGAGGAATGACTTCAACATTATCCAGTAAAAGAGCTTTTGTCTCTGGCCGGTTATGCGTTTCAATATATCCAATTACAACATCTACTCCATCTTTAATTAGTTCGGGTATTGCCTTTAACATTGCGTAGGTTTTACCTACCCCAGCAGCAGCGCCAAGAAAAATAGTTAACTTTCCCTCAGGTTTTGATTGGTCATATTTGTTTAGTATTTGCTCGGGTGTCAGCCTTTGATGCATATCTTGCTCGCTTTATTAATGAAATGAATGCTTAAAATTTCTGGTACAATAACAGTCATAATAATAACCTAATTGCAATTTGCAATATATTTTTTTTGATTTTTTGCTGCTAATTAACTAGCTGATACTGTGCATTATAAAAAAGTTTATCTGATTTATTAAAAAGTTAATTACTTTATAACTCAACTCTTCCGCATACAAAATTATGTATTATTCATAAACATAATCTAGCATGCTCCAGAATTCATATAAATCAATTAACCATTTTAATAAATCTTATATTTTTGTATCACTAGTTTAGATGCTTAACCTCTTAAAATAATATCTAGCAATATTCAATCTAAAATTTAGGATAATGGAGGGTAAAAGATATATAGTCTATTCTCAAACTAGCTAATTTTTAGTTGAATTATAATAGTGCCCGGTATTGAAAAAAGCAGCTCAGAATTAGCAGCAATAATCAGTGATTAGATGAAAAAGCGTTGGAAAAAGAATATAGCCTTTATTTAATTAAGTGATATTCACGCAGAAGTTCAAACTATTGAAAAGGATCAAATATCAATGTCTTCATTCGCAATATTATTTTTAGTCATCTTATTTGGCGATTTGGCCTTAAAGCTATACTTAAACTACCGTCAAAAAAACTCAATCCTGGCTTCGTTCAACCAAGTCCCGACTGCATTTAGTTCGCAAATAAGCCTAATAGAACATCAAAAAGCCGCTAAATATAGTTTAGCAAAATTACAACTAGGCCGGATTGAACTTGTCTATGCGACAATTCTTATCTTATTATTTACAAAAGGCGGCGGTATTAATTTACTTGCTTCATGTAGTTTATTAACTAGTCATCCATTAACCGGACAAGTTATTTTAATTTTAGCATATTCATTAATAAGCTCTTTATTAAGTTTGCCATTTAGCTATTACAATACATTTAAAATCGAACAGGAATTTGGCTTTAATAAGATGACTGTTGGTTTATTCCTTGCCGATTTAATAAAAGGAATACTAATAGCCTTGATTATCGGTACCCCACTCCTATATCTGGTATTTTGGCTAATGGATAATCTTGGGAATAATTGGTGGATTTGGGTCTGGGGAGTTCTGGTTGTATTCAATCTATTGATCCTAGTAATTTACCCAACATTTATTGCACCGCTATTTAATAAATTCACCCCGCTAGAAGACATCGAGCTTAAGGCTAAAATTGAATCCCTTCTACAAACTTGCGGTTTTAAATCCCAAGGCGTATTTGTTATGGACGGATCAAAACGTTCAAGTCATGGAAATGCATATTTTACAGGACTTGGTTCTAGTAAAAGAATTGTATTTTTTGATACTTTGCTAAAACAACTTAGTCACGATGAAATCATTGCCGTGTTAGCCCACGAACTGGGCCATTTTAAACACAAACATATTATCAAACAAATGATCATGTCGTTTGGAATAACGTTAATCGGGTTATTTATTTTCAGCTTACTAATCAATCAGGAATGGTTTTATAGTAGTCTTGGCGTTAGCCATATTAATCACGCAAGCGGTTTATTGTTACTTTTCATTATAACCAATATAGTTAGTCTGCCATTAGCCCCATTAAGCAGTTATTTGTCGAGAAAAAATGAATTTGAAGCTGATAATTTTGCCAAAAAACATGCTAACAAAGATGATCTTATTAATGGCTTGGTTAAACTATATCGAGACAATGCAAGCACCCTTACTCCCGATGAATTATATGTGGCTTTTTATTACTCGCATCCACCGGCAAGTATTCGCATTAGCAATCTCGAAAATCCAGTAGGTAATTGTTAAATATGCAGCAAGGTTTAATCGTAAAGAGTCACGGCCGCCACTTTAGTGTTGAAGTTGCAGGTAAAAGTTATACTGCATTGGCTAAAGGTAAAAAGACCGAGTTCGTCGTAGGGGACTTAGTCGAAGTCAATTTGATTAATGAGGAGCAGGCTCACATAATCAACCTGGTCCCGCGCGAAAACTTAATTTATCGGAGTGATCATAATCGCAGTAAAATGATTGCTAGCAATCTTGACCAAATCATTATTGTAATTGCGGTTAAACCAAACTTTAATATAAGTTTCCTAGATAGTTGCCTGCTAGCGGCCGAAACAAGTGGGGTTAAGCCGCTAATTGTAGTTAACAAGATGGATTTAGCTGAATCTCAAGAATTTGCCAGATTAATTAAAAACTTGTATGAAAGCAAACTTGGCTACTTATTGGTTACGCTATCCGCTTTAGACAACACCCAAGAACTGAAACAGCATTTAAATGGTAAAAGGTCCTTATTGATTGGCCAATCCGGCGTTGGCAAGTCTACTATTACCAATCAAATTTACCCTGCTGCTTTGGCAAAAACCGGCGAAATCGCTAAGCATGAAAATAGTGGCAGCCATACCACTACCCATGCAACTTTATATCATGTGAATGAACATAGCGAATTAATTGACTGCCCTGGCCTTCAGGAATTTGGTTTATATCATTTGAATGCAACCGAAGTTGCTGAATATTTCCCGGAAATGATTGATTTGTTGGGGCTATGCCGATTTAATAATTGCCTGCATTTAAATGAACCAAACTGCAAAATCCATGAAGCGGTTCAAATGGGCAATATTGAAGAACATCGCTATAATTTTTACCGCCGCCTAGTCGAAAACCTAAAAATGAAAAAAAATTATTTATAAGGATAGTTCTATGCATATTCGCAAGTCAAAATATATTGTTAGCCTTATTTCTTCATTAATTGCTATAAACTGTTTTGCACTTGAAAGTTCAAGTAATACTGTGGCAATAGCTAAAATAGAAGCTACTAGTAAAACTTGTGTAGCTGGCAAAGCGGATACTTCGAGTAATTATTTAGCAACTAAATGGTATCGCGATTCAGCAGAGAGAAATGCCGAGTATAATGAAATTTATGCGATTGGCTATGAAAAGGTTACCCAAAATGTTAAACAGCAAAAACTGGTTAAAGGCAGCTGGGGCGTCATCCTTGATATTGACGAAACCGTGCTTGATAATAGCGAATATGCTAAAAGCAATGTGTTAAGTTGTGATTCATATAGTCCAAAAACTAATTATGAATTTATGGAACAAAAAAGATCTATCGCTACTCCGGGGGCGCATAATTTCACTTGCAATATCCAAAAATTAGGCGGCAAGATCGTACTCGTTACTAACCGTGATGGAACTTTTGATGATAAAATACAAAAAGCTACGCTTGACAACTTAAAATCAGCAGGCATTTGTTTTGATAATGTGGTATTTGCCAATGGCCCTAAAGATAACGATAAAACCCCAAGGTTTAATGCGGTACAAGCTGGCGACTATACTAAAATAATTGCTAGCAATAAATTGCCAAAATTGAATATCCTGGCCTATTTTGGCGACAATATCCAGGATTTTCCAAATATAAAACAAACTGAGGCAATTAAAGAGGATCCAAATGGGGACTATTTCAAAAAATTTGGTCAGGAATATTTCTCATTACCTAATCCAACTTATGGCAGCTGGGAAAAGAACCAATTTAAATAAAATCTTAATAAACTACTGAAAAAAGATTGCTTTAAATTAAGCAATCTTTTTTAATCGAATTATCTCTTTGCTTTAGTTTACTACTTGCTAATTTAAACGATATTAAGTATGATTATATAACTTTAAAAACTAAACTTAGGATCAGAACCATAATTAACTTCAAAATTTGAATTAACTACAATATTTCCCACCACATAATCCCTTTTAGTGTTATACGAGTCTGCAGAAAATTTAAGTGGAGCTTCATTTGGCTTTGACACTATAGTAACACGAACTCATCGAGTAAGTTTCTATTGTAAGATAATGATAATTTCAATAATGCCTAAAGCATATCGCTAGTATCGAAGATTAATTTCTTTCAAGCAAAATATATCTTTTGGTATCTACCGGTCGCTTCGCACTCCATACTACATGCCAGCCGGGGTAATTAACATTTTGGTCTTTAGCAACTGCAATTAAGGCTTGATTGCAAGAGTCTTGGCTAAAATTGTCTGAGGCTTTTAAACGTGTATCTGCAAAATAATACCATAGTGCACTTGGCAATTTATTATTCGTCTCAGTAGAAATACAACTTTGGAAATTGCGATTAAGGTACGACTCGCTACTGGTAACTATATCTTTAAAACTAAGTACTGAGTCAAACCAAGGTAAACATAGAGATACAAAAATTACTAGACAAAAGGTAGTACCACTAGCCCAATTAGTTACCATTTCGCGCCCGCGAATGTGTTTTCTGGTAATCATAAATAGCCAGATTGCCGTTATTAGTACGGCAAGTGCCAATTGCCATATATTAAAGTTAAATATGTAACTGGGCGCATAAAACTGGGCGCGACTAAATAAGTCAACCGGGTGGCCAGTATTTAAGGCGATATAAAGTAGTAATATGCAAAATCCACCAATCCCAAAAGTAAATAAGCTAAACCAATTTAATAATGAAACAACACTAATGCGGATTGAGTCAATTTCTACTGAAGCAATTAAGACAAAAGGAATAATTATAGGAAATATTGTTGACTCATCATGCTTACCGCTTATTACTGCGAAAAAAAGCAGTAGTGTGGCAAAAATTAAGTTAGCATACAATATCTTATCTGCTATAAGCTTCCTTCTTCGCTTATAAATAGTCCAGATAACTAAAATCCAACTTGGCACTAGATACCACAAAAGGGTTTCTAAGTAAAACTGTAAATTGGCTATCAGATCACTTATAGTAAAATTTACAATCGACCTATATTTTGATTCCCACTCTACAAAAAATCGATGATCAACACTATTTAATTGCCAGCAATAGGAAGCAAAAATCAGGGCGAAGACACAAACTCCGGCAACTGAAGTAATATAATAGCTATAGCGGCGCCAGCTACGGTCAAATAAAGGTAAGGTGACTAGCATAAATATTGCTATTAACAAGAAAACCGCAGTAAAGTTTACCGAGATAAGGACCAAGCCAAGTGCCAGTAAGCCACTTGAAATACCAGGCATTTGAGTGGATCTTTGCAAAGCAAAAAAATAAAGCACAAAACCTAGAAGAATTACGATATTTGGTGATAATTGATATGCATTATTGATAAATCCAATACTACTTATCAAGATCATGATGACGCTTCGCCCATTTTTATAGGCATTTAATCCTGAGCCTATCTTGCCAAAAAAATAAATGACTGCCAAAATAAGAACTGAATTTATAATCCTGATTGCATTGGCAATATCAGAGAAATTGAAAATTTTAATAATTAAGGCATAAATCCAAAAATAAAATGGCTGTAAATCTAGATAAGGAGACCCGGTAGCAATATATGGGACAACCCATGAATTAGTATTTATTATGCTCTTAACCACTGCTACAACATATGGTTCGTAGGGTTCCCACGGGGAATGGAAAAATGTCGCTCCACCTATCCATATAATTGCCATAAGAAATAATAGCCAAGGTCGGTCTTTGCGATGGGGTTTTGAAGTAGGCGAAAATGTTAACATATAAATCCAAATAAAATAGGTAGCTATACTAAGCTACCTATTTTATCATAATTTACTATCGCTTAAAAGCGCTTCACACTAAGACTAGTAATAATTACTTAGTAGTTTTCAAGCCAAAAGAACTATATTTGTTTTTGAATCTTTCCACTCGACCACCAGTATCTACTATACGCTGTTTGCCTGAGTAGAATGGATGACAAGAAGAACAAACTTCAATTTGCAGTTCTTTTTTAGCTAAAGTTGATTTAGTAGTAAATTTATTACCACAACTACAAGTAACTTCTACAGTATTGTATGAAGGATGAATGTTATCTTTCATTACAGTTACCTTTAAAAGACTATCCCATTATTATACAATAACTGCATTGTATATTGCAAGTACAAACGTGGAATTACTTATGCTAATTTGATTTCATTTGCTAATTCCACATCAAGTTTAGGTTAAATATTGTCCTTATAATTAAAATCCCTTAGCCTAAATCCAAGCACAAATAAAGACCCAAAGTAAGCAATTATAGCTACTATCATTACCTCAACCAAAGAGAAAACCCGAAGTAACATTTTGCCGGCAAAGTCTAACGGCAAGAAATGCAAAGACAATTCAATTGCCAACGCCATCCCCAAAATTGCAACTATAAGGCGGATTAGGAAAGTGCCCCAGCCGCTTTGTGGCTGATAAAGTTTTTTCTTGATCAGGAAATAGCATAAATTGGCGGCATTCAAACAAGCACTAAGCCCGATTGACAAAGATAAGCCAGCATGCTTAAAAGGACCAATAAAAGCCAAATTCATAAGTTGGGTGCAAAGTAAAACAAATATAGCGATCTTAACTGGGGTTTTAATATCTTGACTAGCATAAAACCCTGGCGCCAGTACTTTTACTAGAATAATCCCAAGCAATCCAATAGAATAAGCAATCAATGCATAGCTAGTCATAGTCACATCATGCATGGTAAATTTACCATGCATAAATAATGTCATCGTAAGTGGTTTAGCAAGCATCCCTAACCCAACTGTCGCCGGTAAAGCCAGCAATAAACATAAGCGGATACCCCAATCAAGTAAGCGTGAAAAATTTTCCCGGTTACCAGAACTAGCATGGCGCGATAAACTAGGTAATAGTATCGTACCTAGAGCCACCCCTAATACCCCACTTGGGAACTCCATCAACCGATCAGCGTAATACATCCAAGATATACTGCCTGTTGGCAGAAATGAAGCATAGATGGTATTTATTACCATGCTAATCTGAGCTATAGATACAGCAAAGATTGCCGGCCCCATCAGCCTTACCACTTTACGTACCGCAGGATTCTGCCAAGCAACCTTCGGACGAACCAGCATATCGATTTTTTTAAGATAAGGAACCTGAAATAATAACTGGAATAACCCACCAACAAAAGTTGCCCAAGCAAGCGTAAGGATAGATGGTTCAAAAAAATGGCGGAACGCCAAAATAAAAATGATAAAACTGATATTAAGAATCGTTGGTGTAAAAGAAGGAATTGAAAATAGCCCCCAAGTATTTAGCACCCCGCCCATCAATGATGCCAAAGAAATAAACAGGATATATGGAAAAGTGATTCTTAATAGGCTTACGGTTAAAGCAAATTTATTAGGATCATTAGTAAATCCCGGAGCAGTAATCCATATCACTACTGAAGCGAAAATCATACCTAAAATGGTAATCCCTAAGAGAATAGTTGCCAATAACCCCATAACAGCAGCTACAAACTCTTGTGTCTCTTGATGGGTTTTGGTATTTTTATGCTCAGCCAGAACCGGTACGAATGCTTGGGAAAATGCGCCTTCAGCAAAGACCCTGCGTAAAAGATTAGGCAATTTGAAAGCTACATTAAAAGCATCAGTCGCAGATCCTGCACCAAAATATATCGCCTGCAACATGTCTCGTAAAAAACCCAAGATACGTGAAATAAGGGTCATGCCGCTAACATTAGCTAATGATTTCAGCAAATTTGTTTTTTTAGTTGTCATAGATTTTTCTCAAAGGTATAACCGAAATAACTTTACATGTGGACTATAAGCTCCAAAATACTTTTCCAATACATTAAGGCAACATCCGTTTTAGAACATTGTCTTTGTAAATGTAATGATGGTATAGTGCAGCTATAAAATGAATAATGGCTAGAATTATAATGCCATTTGCAAGAAAATAATGAAATTCTTTTATTTGATGGCGTGAGGCATGATCAAGCGGCGCCATGAGTGGTGGTAAATTTATACCTAGTATGCTTAAATTAGTGCCTTTAGTTACTATCAAAACCACTCCGGTTACGGGAATTAAGATCATTAATAGATAAAGAAGCTCATGCATTAATTTAGCCACTATACGATTGAAGTTGGATAGGCCTTTATCTAATTTGGGATATTTTGAAGTCACGCGCCAAATTATACGCAATATTACAAGAAATAAAATGATGATACCTAACTGGATATGTAGCCACTTCCATTTAGTAATATTTAAAGTGAGTCCAATAAAATATTCACTAAAAATAAGGCCTGCAATTGCCCAATGCAGTATCTTAGCAATTCGATTGTAACTATCTTCCACTCATTCCCCCGATTAATTAAAGAGTTTCTTTATAACGACTAGGTTCTATATAATTTAAGACTTGCTGGTGATAAACACTATCGCCAAACTGCTCGGCTATTATACTTGCTAAATACGCTGAAAATAAAATTGGCAAAGTAAAGTGGCTAGAATCACTCATTTCTACCACCATAGCTACTGCAGTAATTGGCGATTGGGTGATTGCGGCTAAAAAGCCAGTCATTCCCAAAAGATAAAACTGTGCTAATGGAACCTGTGGGTCTAGTCGATGTAAGAAGTCGCCAATCCCAGCCCCCATTGATAAAGCCGTGGAAAAATATCCGCCAGGCACAGCAGCGCCGACCGAGGCAAGTGAACCAAAAAACTTACCAAAGGCATAATACCAAGGGGCATTAATCCCTTGGGTTAAATATTCTCGGGTAGTTTCAGATCCGTTTCCAAAAGATAATCCGTGCGTTAGGTAGCCAATTGAAGCAACGATTAAGCCAAAGATAAATGCGTTTACGTAATAATGTTTTTTCCGCCAAGCATTAATTTTCCAGGTTTTATCAACTGATATGAAGACCATCAGCTTGGTATATAGCGCGCCGGCTAAACCGCAAGTAATACCAATTAATATGGCAAAAATGGCTATATGCCAGGAATGCACTAAATCGGCAGAATTTATGGCCCCCATATATGGATCATTAGTTGTTAAAAAATCCGCAACAAACACAGCAACTAAAGTCGCGCCAACCAATAATGTTGCAATCTTTGGGGTAATCCGTTTTACATATTCCTCTATTGCAAATACCATCCCGCCAATTGGCGCATTAAATGCAGCAGCAACCCCGACCCCAGCCCCTAACTTAATCAGTAAGCGTCTTTTTTTGTCGCTTATATCCTTCATTTGATTAAAAAGCGATGCACAAATCTGAATTGTAGGCCCTTCCTTACCCAGCGAAGCGCCACTTGCTATACTCATAAAAGTTAAAATAACTTTGCCAACCAAAGAACGCAAAGAATAGGTTTTATGAAGCCGCTCTTCATCAAATATATCAACTGCATATCCCTGCGGCAAGCCGCTACCATCGGCATAAGGAAAGTATTTTTTCAGTAAGTAAATAATTATTACAAATACAAGAGGGGTATAAATAAAGATCGCCCAACCATTAATAGCAAATATTTTTAAGCAAATCTCGCGAGCCAAATCAACCGCCCAGGTGAATAATGCACTAAAAACACCAACAGCGATACATAACATAAGAAATGTAAGCTTAAATTCAGACTTTAATTCCGAGAATTTCACAGGAACTTCCTTTTAAAAATTAGTCGCGAATGCGCCCATTTTTTACAGATGTCATATTAAATACGTTTGCCAAACGAGAATAATGTATATGGGCAAGTGCAGAGGCCAATGCATCAGCAGCATCAGCTTGTGGTTTTCCCGCAAGCTTCAGCATATACATAACCATTTTTTGAACTTGCTCTTTCTCAGCATGCCCATAACCTACCACGGCTTGTTTAACTTGTAATGCCGTATACTCATAAACTGGTAAATCATAAAGAACACAACCGGCAATACATGCCCCTCTAGCCTGTCCTAGTATTAAAGTTGATTGAGGGTTAACATTAACAAAAACTTTCTCAATACTTACTAGATCAGGCTTATAGGTATTTATAATTTCGCTAATTCCATTAAGTATTGTCTTTATCCTAAAAGGCAGCGTATCTTTTGAATTTGTAGAAATTACTCCTGAAGCAATATAATTAGCCAGGTTCGCAGACTCAGCTTTGACTAGTCCAAACCCAGTATTTCTTAACCCAGGATCAATTCCAAGTATCAACATACATTCTTCTTTTGGAAATATTTTATTTTATTTTAAAAACTTTAGATAACTCTTAATCAACGCTTGATAAAGTAATTATTATACTTGGCTTTTTAATTTAAATTGTGTATTTCAATACCGAATACTTTAATTATTAAGTGATGTTAGGCATTATAATGAAATTTAAAACAGTGTATCTTATTTATTAAAAAGTTAAAAGTGCATAACATCACTAATAGGCCAATTAACTTTTCAATAATTCAGATAGACTATTTTATCAGTTAAATTCACTAAAACAATCGAATATTGCAGCGCAGTAATGAATTAATTTGATAAAAATTAGTTTCATAGTAAAATATTCGTTTAAAACCATATTTGTATTTTGCATACGGAGTAGTCAAAACATGAGTGATAAATTTAAATTAAACGAGCAATTAACCAAAGATGCATTAGAGTACCACCGTTTACCAAAACCAGGTAAAACCCAAGTTGTATCAACTAAACCGGTGGCAACTCAGCGTGATTTGTCGTTAGCTTATTCACCTGGTGTAGCCGCTCCGTGTATAGAAATTGCCAAAGACCCCTTAAATGCCTATGAATATACCAATAAAGGGAACTTAGTAGCTGTGATCAGCAACGGTACGGCAGTACTAGGTCTCGGGAACATTGGTGCAATAGCCGGTAAACCAGTTATGGAAGGCAAGGGAATCTTATTTAAAAAATTTGCTGGCATTGATGTATTTGATATTGAAGTAAATGAAACAGATATTGATAAATTTGTTGAGGTAGTAGCGGCACTAGAGCCTACATTTGGCGGGATTAATCTCGAAGATATTAAAGCCCCTGAGTGTTTTGAAATTGAACGTCGCTTAAAGGAGCGTTTAGCTATTCCCGTATTCCATGATGACCAGCATGGTACTGCAATTGTAGTTGCTGCAGCAGCAATAAATGGATTAAAAATAGTTAACAAAAAGATTGAAGATATCAAGATTGTAGTTTCAGGTGCCGGTGCCGCAGCAATTGCATGCCTTAACTTATTAGTCAACCTAGGCGCCAATAAGAAGAACATTTTTGTCTGTGATTCTAAGGGTGTTATCCACGATAAGCGTGAAGGCAAATTGGATGAATCCAAACAACAATACTGTCAAACTACTGACTACCGCACCCTAGAAGACGCAATGGAAAATGCCGATGTCTTCTTAGGATTGTCTGGTCCTGGCACAGCTACGCAAGACATGATTAAAAAAATGGCCCCTAACCCGCTGGTATTTGCCCTTGCCAACCCTACTCCAGAAATTATGCCAGAACTAGTTTATGAAATTCGTCCAGATGCAATTGTGGCAACAGGTCGAAGCGACTATCCTAACCAAGTGAATAATGCGCTATGTTTCCCATACATTTTCCGGGGTGCATTAGATGTCGGCGCGACAGCAATTAATGAAGAAATGAAAATTGCAACGGTTAAGGCTATTGCTGAATTGGCTACTTCAGAACCAAATGAATTAGTTACCAATGCTTATGGCGGCCAAGAGCTACGCTTCGGCCGCGAATATCTAATTCCTAAACCATTAGATCCACGCTTAATACAGGTGATTGCTCCGGCTGTTGCTAAAGCGGCGGTGGAAAGCGGGATTGCTACGCGTCCAATAAAAGATATCGCCCAATATGAGCAAAGCCTGGCGCAATATGTATACCGCTCAAGTATGTTTATGCGACCGGTATTAAATTTAGCCAAGAAAAATCCATCACGAATTATCTTATGTGAAGGCGAAGATGAGCGCTCGCTCTTAGCTGTACCTGAAATTAATGACCTTGGGCTTGCCAAGCCAATTTTGATTGGCCGCCCATTTGTTATTGAAAAGCGTATCGAAAAATTAGGATTAAAGATCAAAGCTGGATTTGACTTTGAACTAGTTAACATTGATAATGATTCACGTTACAAAACCCTATGGCAGCGTTATTACAATATGATGAAACGCAAGGGCATAACAGAAGAGACTGCACGTGACCACATGCTTACAAGGCACACGCTAATTGGCGCAATGTTGATTTTAAATGGTGATGCTGATGGCATGATTTGCGGTTTGAGTGGCAAATATAGCAATCACTTTGAAACAATCAAAGAAATTATTGGCTATAATAACCCACATAAAGTTGCTGGGGCAATGAATGCATTAATGCTGCCAAACGGCAATTTATTTATTACTGATACCCATGTTAATGCCAACCCTAGTGCAGAAGACCTAGCAGAAATAACTAGAATGGCAGCTAAAATTATTAATCACTTTGGTATAGAGCCACAAGTTGCATTATTATCACATAGTAGCTTTGGTTCGCATATGGAGTCGCCAAGTGCCAAAAAAATGCGTGATGTTTTAGAGTTACTGCAAAAATCTAACCCTGAATTAAATGTTGATGGAGAGATGCACGCTGATGCGGCTATTATCCCGGCAATCCGTGACCGGATTATGCCTGATTCGCCATTAAAAGGTCCAGCAAATTTATTAGTTATGCCAAATATTGAAGCTGCCAGCATTTCATACAACTTAATGCGGGTTTCTTCATCTGATGGCGTAACCGTTGGCCCAATTTTGATGGGTATGGCTAAACCTGCACACATTTTAAGCCCAATTTCAACTGTTCGTAGGATTGTAAATATGGTTGCTTTGGCTAGTGTTGAAGCACAAAATAAATAAAATTATTTTTGTGACAATAAGCCCATATTGCGGGAGTACTTTAAAAGGTATTTAGCAATATGGGCTTTTTTTATTAGTGTAGCGGAGTTTCGGTCTGATTAAAGAACATTGTCCACTTATCAATTTCGACTTGATTAGACTGGAGCTGGTGCCCTAAACCAAAATATGATCTTAATAGATAAGGACTGGTTCCGCCAGCCATATTTTGCATGGTTGCTGCGAACTTATAGCTATGTAGTGGTGGTACACGACCATCCTCCATCCCGGTCTGGATTAACATGGCAGGATAAGAGATAGAGCGGACATTTTGTAGAGGTGAAAATGCCATCAGGTTATTAAACTGATCCTGTACAGAACTATAACCATAATCAGGATACCATACAAAGCCAGTTGTGAAGAGCTGGTAACGCAATAAATCAAGCACCCCTACAGCAGGAAATACGACCTTAAACAACCCAGGGTTCTGTAGGGCTACCGCGGCTGTAGTAAGACCACCATTTGAGGAGCCTGACAAGGCAAGTTTTGAAGGATTGGTATATCCATTATTAATCAGGTAATTAGCTACTGCGGCAACATCATTATAAGTATTCTGTTTATTTAACATGCGGCCGTCATTATACCAGACAGTACCATATTCCCCGCCCCCACGGACCTGGGCAACAACATAGATTCCCCCATTTTTCATTAATAATACCGTATTTGTATCAAAACTTGGCAATGTCGAAGTATTAAACCCGCCATACAAATATATAAGCGCAGGGTTGTTTCCGTTTAACTTTAATCCTTTCTTATAACCGATGAAAATTGAAACCACAGCCCCACCTGTTGATGGAACAAATAATTCTTTCATTTCATAATCAGCAGGATTAAATCCAGGAATAGTGCTTTGCGACTTTAATTCTCCCACCGATTGAGTAGCGGGATTATACTGGTAGGACTGATGCGGTGTAACCAGATTCGAATACGAATAGGTTAAAACACTATTGTCTACACATTTGGGGCTATTATCTCCCTCGGTTTCTAGGGCACCTAAACCGGGAAATCCATCAATTTCAACAGGATTTGCAGCCGGCACCGTTTGATCATAACGATAAAGTTTGCTTGCCCCATCCTCAAGTATTTCGGCGTAATAATAGTTTCCGCAACTAGTTATATAGTTAGCAATAACGTTTTCCGGATTCGGCGGTACAATATTAGTCCAGTCTGATGAAGCTGGGGAATTAGGATTAACTGTAATCCAACGTTTCAGTGCTGCACCTTGATTGGTTTCAACAAGAAGGCTTCCGTCTTGATTGCTGCTAATAATTCTAAATGAAGCTGGAATCTCCCCTTCAAGGAGCACTTGCGGAGTATTACTTAAATCTGATGCGTCAAAGCTATAAATACGATTGAATCCGCTTGCATAACCGGTAGCAAAGTAAAGTATATTATTAACTACAAGTTGAATATTGATCATTCCGGCTGCTGAACCTGGATCAAAAACCTGTACTGGACTACTACTTCCAACCTGATCATAGAATAGTATTTGCGAGCTATAACTTGAGGTGTATATATCAGTAACCTGCTGCGACTGAACATAAAAAAAGCCGTTATTATAAATTTCAAATGAACCATTCACGTCTTTAATTACCTTAACCGGTGTTTGGGTTTGATTATTGATAAGTGTAATAGTACTCAGATCAAGATTCTCATCTTGAGTCCTAACTACGGTGTAACTCACAGGACCATTAATAATACCAAACTGAACTACAGAAACATTTCCTTTAGCAATACCAGATTTATTTAAGTCTAAAAACACTTTCCCTTTGTGATCTTTGTTATCTGTGACATAAATTATATTATCAGTAGAAATTTTATCTTTGCTATATATGCTGTAAGGTCTTGTATCATTTGTTCTGTGAAAATTGGTATAAAAATATTTATTGTCAACTTTTACAAAATCTTGTTGAACATTTTCTGCCATGATAGATTTAGTACTTGAAACCAAAGCTGCCAATTCAGCACTGACGCTTTTATATTCAGGTAAATTTTGGATATAATTATCGGTAAAAACATTCTGCTGGTTCACCCAAGATAAAGTTTTCGAGCTATTTGTATTTTCCATCCATTGATATGGATCGGGAACATTGGTCCCAAAATAGGTATTACTGGCATCAGTATATTCACTGGCAGGGTAATTTAATTTTTCATCGCTATTACTACTGCCTGAAGAATTGCCCCCGTTACTGCATGCTGCCAAACTTATGGCACATGCCATACTTAAAATTATTTGCTTTATTCTCACTTCTCACACCCCTTTGTTGTACCTGAGATTTTTAATTTTATCAGACTTAAGCCAGTTTGCTTAGAAAAAAGTTGAATTTTGCATAAGCATCAGAAGAAATTTGCAAATATTACTAGGACCAGTAAATCAATCATGGGCGGGTTCTTTTATATTCAAACCAAGCATTTATGCAATTATTGCTAGTTAGTCAACACGGGATTTACAAAGTGCAACACCATTACTAGGCCCGACCATCAGAAACAAGTATCTAGTTTTCCAATAATTTAACACGCATATTAAATGCATATTTTACTAAATGCTACAGACAGTTATTAAAAAATACGTTATAAATCACTAATATACAAAAACCTCCAATTTTTAGCTGCAAAATAACCTCAACAAAATCGTTATTTTCTATGGCTTTGCGAAAGTATTTGATATATAATTTTAGCTCTGCAATTTTCTATTATCAGTTTAGGCACAAATTAGATTTGAAACTAGAGGATTATTTACCGAATCAGCGCGAATCAAGATTTTCAAGAATTCATAAATAAAATAATTTATCTCAAAGGGGGAACGAGATGAAAAGTAAAGCTCTTTCATCGATTACTGTAGCATTAATCCTAGCTGGCAGTTTTTTAACCGCTTGCTCTAAAAGCAGTTCGTCAGACACCACAGCAAATACAATAAATGTTGATTTAGGAGCCGATATTGCTACATTAGACCCACAAATGACTGAAGATGTCCAAAGCACCCGTGTTGCTTATGATTTATTTGAAGGCCTGGTGTCCCAAGATCAAAATAATAGGCCAATTCCAGGACTTGCAATTAAATGGGACATTTCATCTGATGGAAAAACCTATACGTTCCACTTGCGTCCTGACATCAAATTCTCGGATGGAACACCGATCACCGCTGAAGATGTTATATTTTCTTTCCAAAGACTAGCAGACCCACAATTAGGTTCTCCATATAATTATCTGGTAGCGGGAATTGTTAATGGCCAAAATATTATCGATGGCAAAGCCACACCATCTACCCTTGGCGTAAAAGCATTAAATCCAACGACAGTAGAAGTACAATTGGTTTACCCTGACCCATCATTTTTATCAATTTGCGCCCAACCAGAACTTGGCATAGTTTCAAAAACTAACGTGACAAAATTTGGCCAGGCATGGACCGACCCTAAAAACATGGTTAATTCCGGCGCATACAAATTAGATGAGCGAGTAGTTCAAGGATATATCTTAGAAAGCAAAAACCCATATTATTATGATGCCAAAAATGTTGCGATCGAAAAAGTTAAGTTTTATCCTATCGTGGATTTTAACTCTTCATTAAGCCAGTATAAATCAGGTGGTCTGGATATTACCTATTTATTGCCGGTAGATCAATATAAAGAGATCAGGTCAGAGATGGCAGATCAGGAACACACGGTAGCATGGGAAACAATAGAATACTATGACTTTAATATGAATTCGCCAAAATTCAAAAATAATCTTAAACTTCGTCAAGCATTATCAATGGCAGTTGACCGCCAAGCCCTGGTTAAAGATGTATTAGGACAAGACCAACAACCTTTATACTCATACGTTACCCAAACCATTGAAGGCGGCAAATTTGCAGGACTAGACTATGATTGGTCTAAGTGGCCGCGGGATAAACAAATTGCAACGGCAAAAGAACTATTTAAACAAGCCGGCTATGGCCCGAATAATCCTTTAAAAGTAACTATTACTTATAATACAAAAGATCTAAACCGTAAAAACTCATTGGCTATCGCCGCGATGTGGCAGCAGGTCTTTGGTGCAAATAGCATTCAAGTTACCTCAGGCAACCAGGAATGGAAAACCTTTCTGCAAGCCCGCCATAAAGGAGATTTTGATATTGCCCGTGATGGCTGGGTAGCTGATTATGACGATGTATCTAGCTATACAACTTTATTTCAATGCGGTAATCCACAAAATAACTCTAAAGGCTGCACAAATGGTTACAATGACTTGATTAGCCAAGCACAATTGACGAATAATCCTGATACGCGAGTAAAATTAATTCGCCAGGCAATCCAGTCAGCAATGGCCAATTATACTATTATACCTTTATACCAGGACACTTATTACCGATTAGTAAGCCCTAAAGTAAAAGGTTACAATCCCGATAGCAACCATCTTGACCATGTAATGAGTAAATGGTACCGCTTTAATTAGAATTTTGATTACTATTCCTGGTAGGTAATTCCCCTCCCAGGAATAGCTGTTACGAGTTTGTCTATTATGCAATCAAAAAAATTAATTGCTAGCCTTATAACTGCTAGCCTTGCCTGCTTTCTATTATCTTGCTCACATAAGGATAGCTCTAGTGTACTATCCAGTAAAGATACAATCAATATTGATAATGGTGATGATGCCCCAACTATAGATCCTGCGATGTCACAAGATAATATCAGTTCACGGGTATTGTATGACTTATTTGAAGGTCTTACCTCATTTGACCAGGAAAATAAAACTATCCCTGGCTTAGCCGAAAAATGGGAAATTACACCTGATGGTAAAACTTACACTTTTCATTTACGAAGCGGTTTAAAATTCTCTGACGGCAGCCCGATTACTGCTGATGACGTGGTATTTAGCTTTATACGCTTAGCCGATCCTAAAGTAGCTTCGCCCTATAATAGTCTTACTAGCAACATAGTAAACGGCCAGCAAATTATTGATGGAAAACTAAGCCCAGATAAACTTGGAGTTAAAGCACTTGATAAAGAAACAGTGCAAATTAGCCTAGTGCACCCAGATAGCTCGTTTCTGGCAATTTGCTCTATGCCTGAAACCGGAATAGTCTCTAAAGCAAATCTAACTAAATATAAAGATGCCTGGACTGACCCTAAAAACATGGTTACTTCAGGAGCCTATAAACTGAAAGAGTGGGTACTTAAAGGCCATATGCTATTAACTAAGAACCACTATTATTATGCTGCCAAAAATGTCGCCATTAGCAATGTAAACTTTTTGCCGATTGTGGACCAAAGTGCTTCATATAGCCAATATAAATCAGGGCAAATTGACATTACCTATACATTACCGGTTGACCAATATAAAACCATTAAGTCACAATATGCACAAGAAGAGCATACCGTACCACTTGAAGCTCTCTATTACTACGATTTTAATATGACTTTACCTAAATACAAAAATAGTCCACAGCTCCGTCAGGCATTATCAATGGCAGTAGACCGTGAGATATTAGTTAAAGATGTTTTAGGCCAAGACCAGGTTCCCTCATATTCATTTGTAACTTCAAGCGTAGAAAATGGTAAATTTGCTGACATTAAATACCCTTGGGCAAGCTGGCCACGCCAAAAACAAATCGCTGAAGCCCAAGCCTTATTTAAAGCATCCGGCTATGGCCCCAATAATCCATTAAAAATAACTATTAGTTATAATACTTATGACGGCCACAAGAAAGTAGCCTTGGCAGTTGCCTCAATGTGGCAGCAAGTTTTTGGTACAAACAGCATCCAGGTAACCCAAGGTAACCAGGAATGGAAAACCTTTTTAAAAGCAAGAAATATGGCAAATTATGATATTGCCCGTGACGGTTGGATTGCCGATTATAACAGCGTTGATAATTATCTGAATCTTTATCAATGCAATAACCCGCAAGACAACTCCAAGTATTGTAACTTGCAATATAATGAATTAATGAGCCAGGCCCAAAATGCCAGCAATCCTGACGAACGAATCAGGCTAATCCATCAGGCGCTGGAAATTGCACAAAACGATTACCCTATTATACCTTTATACCAATATACTTACTATCGTTTAGTGAGCCCAAGAGTAAAAGGCTATAATATTGAAAAGAACAATTTAGATCATGTTATGACTAAATGGTTTAGATTACAGTAATTATTTTGGAGCCAAACAATGTTAAAATTTATTATTAAGCGGTTGTTGGTTTCAGTTCCTACACTGCTTGCGATTACAACCTTAGTATTTTTCTTGGTTCATCTGACCCCAGGTAACCCATTTGACGGCGAGCGGGCGCTATCACCTGAAGCTTTAAAATCATTAATGCATCAATACCGGCTGGACCTTCCGCTTTGGCAACAATATATCTATTACCTAAATGACCTTATTCATGGTAGTTTTGGAATATCAATGAAGTATCTTGGCCAACCAATCAACCAACTTCTATTCCCGGATAATATGGGTGGGTTTTGGGTAACTCTACGCCTTAGTGCTTATACCATGATTGTAGCAGTACCATTAGGGATTATTCTTGGCTGTTATGCCGGATTACATAAAAACTCATGGTTTGATAAGATCGTCGTTGCAAGTAATATCTTCTTTACTGCAGTTCCAACTATGGTAACCGGCCCGCTATTTGTATTGATATTTGCTGTAACTTTCAAGCTATTTCCTGCTGGCGGTTGGGGTGATGGTGATTTTCTGCACTTATTTTTGCCAGTTTTAATATTGATTTTGGCCTACTCGCCAACCATAGCATTTGTGACGCGCGGTAGCATTATTGATGTACTAAATTCAAATTATATACGTACGGCTAGAGCTAAAGGCTTACCGACCAATAAGATTTTATTTAAGCATGCAATTCGGCCAACTTTATTGCCGGTAATATCATTGCTAGGGCCGATGTTTGCCGGAATATTGGTAGGCGCGGTAGTAACCGAACAAATATTTACATTACCTGGTCTTGGTGTTTTGACTACCAATGCGGCAACTAACCGTGACTATAATATGATCATGGCGATTACTGTCTTCGGTAGCGTGCTAACAATTCTATTTAATATCCTGGTTGACATACTTTATATGTTCCTTGATCCAAAGATTAAACAATAAAGGCCTAATATATCATGTTATTTAAAACTAAAAACTTAAACTTAGATGTACCTAAAACCAAAGGCTTTTGGCTAAACGTATTTAGCCGCTTAAGCCGGAACAAGCTTGCAATGGTGAGCTTATTCATTATCTTAGGCCTAACTCTAATGTGCATTTTGGTACCGATCTTTAGCCATGTAACCTATGATAAAACCAATTGGTCTGACATCTTACAATCTCCAAGCAGCTCGCATTGGTTTGGTACCGACAGCCTTGGCCGTGATTTATTTGTACGTGCATTTATAGGCGGCCGGATCACTTTTGAGATTGCCTTTGCAGCAGCATTCGTCGTACTATTAGTGGGGATATTCTATGGCGCTATTGCTGGCTATGTTGGCGGGAAAGTAGATACCATTATGATGCGTATTGTTGATGTACTTTATGGCATTCCCTTTCTTTTCTTCTGCATCTTGCTAATTACCCTATTTGGTAATAGTATGTCTTTATCATTTGTAGCTATTGCTGCCATCTCATGGCTAGATATGTCAAGAATTGTCCGCGGACAGACTCTTAGCATCAAGCACAAGGAATATGTGGAAGCTGCGATGGTCTCTGGGGTTAGCAATTTTAAAATCATTACAAGGCATGTTATTCCTAATTTGCTCGGGGTGGTAATTGTTTATGCCGCATTAACCGTACCTAATATGATCGTTCTTTCAGCGGTTCTTAGCTTTTTTGGATTGGGAGTAACTGAGCCAATGACATCTTGGGGGCTATTAATTTCTGATGGTGCTCAAAACATGCAATCATGGTGGCTACTATTGTTCCCTGCCGGCTTAATGACGATTACATTGTTGTCATTCGCATTCTTGGCCAATGGCTTAAGAGATGCATTAGACCCGCGCTAAAAAACGAGAATTATCAGGAATCAAATAATGACAATAACTAAGCAAAATCCTATTTTGGAAGTTCGTGACCTAAACGTTGAATTTAAAGTTCTAGATGGGATGGTAAAGGCAGTCAATGGCTTGTCTTTCAAGGTATATGATCAGGAAATAATCGGTGTGGTCGGCGAATCTGGTTCAGGGAAGAGCCAAACCATGCTAGCTCTAATGGGCTTACTTGCGTCAAATGGCAAAGTTAGCGGCTCGGTAAAATTTATGGGCGAAGAATTGATTGGGTTACCTGTTGCCAGGTTAAATGAAATCCGTGGTGATAAAATCGGAATGATTTTCCAAGATCCAATGACTTCATTAAACCCGTATCTAAAAATCAGCTCGCAGATGACCGAAGTATTAATGCTTCATAAAGGTATGAGCTACAAAGACGCTCTCAATGCATCGATCAAAATGCTTGAGCATGTAAAAATACCGGATGCCAAAAATCGTATTCATCTTTATCCGCACGAATTCTCAGGCGGTATGCGGCAACGGGTTATGATCGCAATGACTCTACTTACCAAACCAAAAATTTTAATAGCCGATGAGCCAACTACAGCCTTGGATGTAACCGTTCAAGCACAAATCCTGCAACTTCTTAAAGAATTAAGGCAAGAAATGGGTATGTCGATTATCTTTATCACCCATGATATGGGGGTAGTTGCAAATATATGTGACCGGGTAAATGTCATGTATGGCGGTTGGTTGATGGAGACTGCTACCATAGTTGAAGCATTTGAAAACCCAAGGCACCCATATACCCAAGCATTATTATCGGCTATCCCAAGCATTGATACCGAAGTGGATGTGCTAAAAACAATCCCAGGTGAACCGCCTAATTTGTTAAAGTTGCCTGAAGGTTGCCCATTCCAACCAAGATGTGAAAAAGCAACTTCAGCATGTAGTGAAAAAATACCATTACACCGGATTGGCCCACGCCATGTTGTAAAATGCACCCAAGAACCAGGAAATTAATGATCATGAATAAAATACTAGAAATTAAAAACTTAAAAGTTCATTTTGACCTAAAAGGCAGTTTATTTAAAGCCAAAAAAATCGTCCATGCGGTTGATGGGATCAATTTTGACGTCTTGGAAGGTGAAACCTTAGGGATTGTTGGCGAATCCGGTTGTGGTAAATCTTCGCTTGCCCGTGCATTGGTAGGGCTTAATAAAATTACTAGCGGTAGCGCAATTTTTAATGGCTCGATTGACCTAGCTACGGCGACCGGCAAAGAATGGGATAAAATTCATAAAGAAATGCAATTTATTTTCCAAGACCCAGTTGCAGCGTTAGACCCACGGATGACTATAGCCGAAATTATTGCAGAACCCTTAGTTACTCTATACCCGGGGATGAAGCAAACTGAGGTAATGGAAAAAGTATTAGCCACCATGAAGATAGTCGGGCTAAGCCAGAACCAGGTAAACCGCTATCCAACCGAGTTTTCAGGCGGCCAATGCCAAAGAATCGGGATTGCTCGAGCGCTAATTTTAGAACCTAAAGTGTTGATTTGTGATGAATCGGTCAGCGCCCTTGATGTTTCTATTAAAGCTCAAATCATTAATTTGCTGCAGGAATTACAAAGAAAATTAAAACTAACCATAATCTTTATCTCACACGATTTGGGCGTAGTCAAGCATATTTGTAATCGAATTTTGGTAATGTATTTAGGCAATATAATGGAACTTGGTGACAAAAAGGCGATATATAATTCAGCACGCCACCCCTACACCAAAGCCCTGTTATCTGCCGTGCCGATTGCCAACCCGGAACTGGAAAAGCATAAGCAGATCCAGTTATTGGAAGGCGAGTTACCCTCACCGATAAATCCGCCCCAAGGCTGCGTATTTAGCACCCGCTGCCCTTTAGCCGATGGAAATTGTAGGCAGTCTCGGCCTAAAATAACTGAGCTGGCAACACAAACCGTTGCCTGCTTTAAAGTTACTAATTAGCTTAGATAAAGCGCTAGGTTAGACATTTTTACTTAGCGCATTTTGATTCAAATTAATATTAGCTGCAGCCCCTAACTTAAAATATATTTTAAAAGACCGCTTTTTATCAAAATACCCTTTTTGCGTACTGCTTTTAGTTTGCCCATTATTATCCGCTTCTAATTGCAAACTGTCTTTCTGGATATTTTCACTATTTTCTTTATTTTTACTTTCAGAATATTGTTTTTTTATACTCTCATTATCCCTACGTGAATTTCCTAAAGTTTCTTTAGTGAGTTCTGATATGCGGTTAAGTATTTCTTTCTCTAATTGATTATTTGGATCTAGATCATCCATATTTTCAGTAATTCGCATATACTTGAATTTTTCGTGTAATTTTCCGTTATTCTTGGTATCAATCAGATTCTTTATTACTATTTCTCTAATCTTAACTTCAGAAGCAACAAATAATTTATTAGTTTTTATTTCTTGCCTAATCCTCAATTCCTCTTTATTTATTGCCAATTGCGCATGTACAGCTAACACTGAACCTGTAACTAAATTCGCATCTAGCGACTTTACGTTAATAATATATTCAGTATCTGTAACTTCGTTTATATTTATCAATATTATACTGCAAGAATCTTTGTCACTACTTTTTGGTTTTATTGCATTATACGGCTCATCGCTTAACACACTAGTCACTACCCCTGAGCAGATTTGATTATATTGCTGGTTTCCACTTATTATTGTGATTATACTAGCTATGTCATTTTGAGGAATATTCTGAAGTGAAAGATCAAGACAATATTTATCGATTATTCCGTTAAATTTATCTAATCGGATATATTTATCTTTAGCTGAATTATCCCCAATCTGAATAACATCATCAATAACCTCATTCTCCAATGGAGTCAAGCCGACACGATCTTGGCCTAAACTGATCGGAGGTAAGCAAAATAGCCACCTAAAAAAGTTTTGAAGCCGCTGCCAAAAAGTAGGTTTAATTGGCTTATAAGCAAAATTGATTAATCTCTCTAAGTTTTCATTTACTTTTTTTTCTCGTAAAAGACTTTCTTTAGTTTGGCTAATTGGTTCACCGGGTGTAGTTATTGTGGCACTTATTTGGCTTGGCCTATCATTGGCCAGTTTATCCGTCACAGCATTTTTTTTACTATTCTTAATTTCGTCGCAACTAGTACCTTGGGGCTTTGGTGGAGAAGTAAAAAAATGTATACTTGTTGGCATTTGGCTAAAAAACCAACTAAATTTACTATTAGTTTTACCATGATCTTTTTCCTCTTCAGATAGGTCCCCGCTTTTAGCAGGGTTTACTGTTTTAAGTGAGGATGAGTTATTACCAAAACAACAAAGCATTTTTTTCTCCGCAGTATTTATTAATTATCTATTTGTATTAGCACTTATTCATACAAATATAAAATATTACCATTATTTAGATTAAAAAGCTTAATACCGGACACTTTTGTATTTGATACTTAGTGCAACAGTTGATTTTATTAGATTTATTATAAGAACATCCATTTTTACAATTGATCTATAAGAGGCTGGTATTAAGGTTAACATGGTATAGATTTATAGCTATAATAACAGTAAAGGTATAAAATTAATACTAAAGAATTTTGCATAAATTTATAGGAAAAAAATAGCTTACCATCTTACACATAATTAAATCATCTGATTTAATTTAAATATTTTAGATCGTTTGTTATTGTTAGGTCAGTGCTGGGGGTCATTGTCGAGTATTTTGGGGAGTGTAAATCTTTAAGGGCAATCTCAGGTTACTTGAAAGGGTAAGTTGTTTGTTGACTTAGATGGAACCTTAATCGTAAATATCCTTACTTTTGATATATAGAGGTAAATACATAGCGGCAATGCTCCAAAATTCGTATAAGACAATTAACAATTTTATCTAAGCTTAAATTCTCGGTAAATTGTAAGAGTACATAACACCAGGTAATAGTTATGGGAAACCAAAGACAAAGGGGATAGTAAAATTTGCTATCCCCTTGTTATGACTGGAAGTTAATTTTTAAACTTCAGATTAGCTTGATTAAGCTATTTTTGAACGAGTTTTGCTTGAATTTTTAGAAGCAATATAGTAAGCTTGAGACTCAAGTTTACCCGCTTCAGACATAGTTTTAATTATGAATGCAAATATTTTACTAATTTTTTTAAGCATTTTATAGCTCCTTAATAATTGGAAGTTGAATTAATTAAGTAATTAATTCTGTTTAATAATTTACTTCCTTAACTAACTAAGTTAGGATTATAACATGGACTAAATTAACTGTGCAATGCAGCAAAGTATTTTTTTACGTCTTTTAAAATACGAAAATGTATAATAGCTTACTCCACATAGCATCGCATGGATTATAAATAATTTTTATCGAAAATAAAATTTTTGAATATTGTAGGATTTTTACCATGAATATTAAAAAAATATCAAAAAATGCAACTAAAGCAATTTTTTTAGCCCTATTAACTTTCAGCTCTTATGCTGAATGCAGTACTAACAACCTTGATAAACTATTTTCATTATTAGCTAAACGAAGCAGCTACTTAGAATCTGTTTCTGCATATAAATATATCAACCATGAGAACATCTATGATGCAAGTCAAGAACTTAAAGTGCTTCAAACTAGTAAACAACTTGCCGCTAAATTAAAATTACCAGAACAACAAGTATTAATATATGTCCAAATACAAATGGATTATGCAAAACAAATTGAGGCTTATTGGTTTAGCTACTGGCAAACAAATCCAGGCAAACGGCCGCAGCAAAGCTCGCTTAATAGCTTAAACACCTTACGTGAAGCGATTAAGCAGACTGACCAACAAATTTACCCATTACTTGCCAGCAATTCTGCTAACCTGAGCTCTTGCCAAGAGTCAATCGTATATAGCCATTTTACAAACGCTTTAGCCGGAATAAAAGGAATTCCTACTGATCCCGATTACTTAAAAGTTTATTTTGAATCACTAAAACAAATCCACAACTGATAGTTACAAACCTTGATATAATAAAATCCATTATGCTCATGAAAGGTATAATGGATTTAACTGCTTTACAGAATTCCGATTTAGATACCAAACTGAAAGTATAATAATAACATCACCCTTAAAAATACGTTCATTCGCTTCGCCCCTACATCTAATATCAAAAGCGACAAGGCGATTAATCATTCTGAATTTGGGTTAAATCCTTATTAATACTATTCGACACCTTATTCTTCTCATAGGCATTATTCTGGCGCAATAATGTTTCCTTATTACCGTGTATAGAACCTTGTTTAAAGTCCGAGCTATCAAAATTTGCTATTTCTATTAAGTTAATAGATTTTAAGTTATTCTTTTCAAATTCGCTCCGCGATTGAGTTAAATAACAACTCATCTTAAACTCCTTCTATAAATCTAAATCTATAATCAGGTGAAAATAAAGCCTAGTTGGTGATTTTGGCATATAAAGTAGTGATTATACAAGGTTAGATTTTAGGTCAAAGCTTAAAGCTAAAGATAATTGTCAATATTTATATAACCCTAAACTTAATTATTTAAATTTTCCGAAAATCTTTATAAACAGGATTTATTGGCAGCTAGTTACAATACCTAATTATAAATAAACTATCCCCCAGAATAAATTAGGACTGCTTAAAAGCTAATTATGCTTAAGATTAAATATAAAAAGTATTTGCAATTAAGAATTAATAGCCAATCCGATCACTTTTTAAACTAAATTCGAAATAGATATTAAAAATAATGTAATTAAATTGATCATAGTAAATGAGGATAATTAAATGAATTCAACAGCAATCAACCAAAAAATTATTAGTATTAATAACAGGCTCTGCGGTAAAAAGTTACTTGATAATAACAATAAATTCATCGGTAGAGTTAAAGATATATTATATGACGAAAAAAGCAAACTGCCAAGCCACGTTATCTTGGCTAAAAGAAAAGTATTGCTATTTAAGGATTTATACCTGGTTCCTTGCAAATCAATTAAATATAGTGAAAAGAGCAACTCTTATTACTTAAATATCGAAGCATATTCGCTTGCTTCAGCTCCTAAATTTAATTATAAACTAGGCCATGTTCATTTGAGAACCATGATTGATAGGACTAATGAGTATTTTAGCTCTATTGAAAATTTTCAACCTTTGTAACTTAGGTAATCCGATAGCTTCAATATATAGTTTAACTACAATTGGTTAATGGTGATAAACTATTATTTGGCATGACTGGAACCATATATTGTTTATCTTGTTTATTGCCATTAGAAAAATCTACTTCCACTAATGTTAAATTATTTGTTTTTTGCAATTGAATTAAACAGTTATCAAAGTCGCTTTTAGAATAAACGTGAAGAACTTCAATTGGATTAGCTAAAAGCGAATTGAACGCCGCGTATTTGATTTGCCACTTATTATCAACATCTTTAGCTGCTAAATCTGTTTTAGTTGTTAGAGTATCTTTGAGAATAAAAATAATAGGCTTCAGGCCATACAAACTAATTAAGAGCAAATCTTGTATGCCCAGCAAGAAAGATTCTTCTGAAATAACTAAAATTGCCCGTCGAGCTGCATCTGCAAACATACCTCCCATTAATGCCGGTAAGCAATAACCCTTTGCAGCCCAGCTACTTTGGCAAATAAATTTGGTATTTGAAGGTAGTTTTACCTCAAGAGCTCTTGATTGGATTAGCGTCGCATCGCAAACGATAACATCATTATTTTCAAGAAAGTTTGTTACCCTCCCCCAAAAATAATCTTCTGTAAATACGTCCATATTTGCTATTTTATCTTGTACCAAATTACCATTAAGCCACCACTTCTCAACATTGACTGTCAATTGAGAAGTCAGAATTTGTGCACAAATATTTCCAATTACAGTATCATTAAAATATACTTCTTGCCCATACACGCGCATAGTTTTAGTTTTGGGTAACGAAAAATTAGTATGATCATTATCTGCCACAACCGGATAGGGAAAATAATATAATATTAAATCACTCATTCCAATCAGCGTGTGAACCGTTTGGCTGCTATTCTTACCTTTATATATCCCACAATAGTTTTGATGTGTTTCAGCTAAAATCCCCTTTGCTGCAATAGTAGTCATAAACGGTAAGTTGTAATTATCAATAACATTATTAATTGAAGCTACCAGTTCAGGGTAACGCGCAGTTTTTAGATCAAGTATCAATAATGGTTTATTGGCGGATTGTATCAATTTTTTTATTACGGTAATTGAGGCGAGGTCATCATAGGTTTGATGTGGGAGATCTAAGTTTCTAATCGGTTCTTTTACCAGCAAATTAACCAAATCGCGTGGAAGCTCGATATATACTGGTTGCTTAGCCATCACTGCCCTTATAAGAGCGCTATCTAATTTATAAGTAGTATGGATTTGATTTAAGCGTAGAGTAGAGGCAGATGCAACTTTGAAACAACTACTATAGCTATTAATTGATTGATCAGGTAAATTATGTAAAGTTGAGTCACTATTAGTTTTAACATCTTGTTCACATACTACAATATGAATTATAGGCAGAAATTCAGCAAAAGCTCCAGCGATACCGCTAAATGCAGTTAGTTCGCCTACGCCATAAGAAGTGATTAACAGCGCAATTCCATTTATACGGGCATAACCATCACAACTAAACGCAGCACTAAGCTCATTCAAGCTTTTAACGAAGCTAATCTCCTGATTGCTAGTAAGGCTTGCGATTAATTCATTGGTATAATCATCGCTTACGCCAAAAATATGCTTAATCCCTAATTCATTAAGCCGCAAAGCCAAATAATCACTTAACCTTAACATTTAGCCACTACCTTCAAATAATTAGCCAATTTTTATATAATCTGATAATACGCACAATGATGGATTTATTCAAAGTATCCAATATAGAAGCCTCTAATACTCAATAGCGGGCACTTGTTTCTATAGCTACGCTTAATTGGCATTTTAAACAGTTTCCTTTTTTTCGTAAGAGTACCTCAATACCTGACACATTTGTAATTGATACTATGTGCAACAGTCAATTTTGTTAGATTTTATTATGGAGGAAGCTTAATTTATAACTCAATATTACAAATATAAGACTTTGTAATTATGCATTGGCTATTTGTTGATGCCTCGCGAGTCTCAAACAGTTCAACAAATAACGCCAATTCATAAACAAAGTCTAATATCCTTCATTAATTGGTATAAATTAAGCCTTCCTCATACTAAAAAGACATCCATTTAACAATAGATCTAATAAAGTGTCCGGTATTAAATAAGAGTACTTTGTTTAGATTTTTTATGATAGCTTTAATTACAGAAATTAAACAAGTAAAAAAATTAGCTTTTAATTTAAGTACCTAAATTTAGGTAGGTTCAAATTGACACTAAGATACTATATACTCTATAATTAATTAGACTTTTCCGCTTCTTTGAATACATAAGATGTAATTTAACTACGAAAAATTTACGCTTCTAAGCTTAAATTACTGAACTTTGGGTGCTAAGTACATTCTTTAGCTAACAAGAACTAGACTTAATTCGTCTTTAATCAATTTTACAACTAAGCAAAAAATTTGCAATTACTAATAAACTATTTAGCCGCGATGGAGGAATAATATGCAAAATAATAAGCATTCTGAACACATCATCTTAAGTAAGCAGATAATTGGAACAATAATTAAAGATAATTATTCAAATGAAATCGGTACTATTAGTGATATTGTTCTTGATAAATTATCCGGTAATATCAAATACATTATCTTTTCAAACTACTCTAAAGCAGAATTTGAAAATAAACAATATGCTTTAGGTTGGAAAAACCTAATTCATAAAGAGGATACCTTCAATAATCAAAATGAATTTTTATTGAATATTAGCGAACCAATGTTAAGAGCACTAGAATCAATCGACCCAAATTCATTGCCAGATAATATATCATCACTACAAGGCTTAACTAGCAATGAAAATAATCCATTATCCCTCCAAGACAAAGGAAACTGCAACAATAAAGATCAACTAAAATCATTAGTACTTGCAGACCAACAGCAAATAAAAGATGAAATATTCGTAAGTGAAGATGGTAGCAGCTTTAATAGTAATGCTTCAGAACAGCAAGTTTATCCGGGAATTCAGCCTAAAGACTCAGAAAAACATAACGCTGGTTTCAACAGGTAAGTGTGAACTTTTCTTGTAATAGATACTTCTCCATAAGATTGGATAAGTATCTATTATTGGCTAGAAGATATCATCTAATAATATTAAGTCTTACTGGTTGAAACGTGAGTCTACATTTTCTTTTATATTAAAAACTTTAAAGGAACGCAAATCAATTAAGCCCAGAGAAGATTTCTTTGTCTCTTAATTTAAGTTTTTCGCAATTTCTTAATAAATCATATCAAATAATTTACTGACGAATTCGATTTAGCGTACTAGCTAAGAGACGTATCTAGCTGTTTTGTTTGTATTATTATGCACCTAAACCTTAACCTTACTTTCCTAAAATATCTACCATAATTCTAAGGTTGTCTCGGTGCAACCTTAACTGTATACTCTTGCTGTTTTTCGATAATTTCCCCAAAAATTTCTGGCTAAATAGTTTTTTATAACATTTGCCACTGTACTTGTAATATAAACTTATTACGCAATTTATTTAACTATGCACACTTATCGCTGAAAGGAAACAACATGTCAAATGCAAATATATCTAATGATAAAGAAAATACGAGCCAAAAACCGCGTAGTGGTAATGCAAATAAAGGCTTTGCTTCAATGGACCCTCAAAAGCAGCGTGAAATAGCAAGTAAAGGGGGCAAAGCCGCACATCTTAAAGGTACAGCTCATGAATTTACTTCAGAAAAAGCGCGTGAAGCAGGTAGAAAAGGTGGCCGTATAGCCCACCAAAAAGGGACTGCGCACCAGTTTAATAGCGAAAAAGCCAGAATTGCCGGCAAAAAAGGCGGTAGCAGGAAACAGTCAAATGAAATGAGTTCTAGCCAATAATGTTAATGAGCAACTAAGGTTGCTCATTTTACTATTCACCTATCGTTTATAATTTCTTTAGCCTTTTTACCTGTTTCTAATATCTTAGTAAATTTATAAACTTTAGGTGTAAATACTTAGGCAAGATAAGGTTTTGCAAAGGTGTTTTTTTATATAAAATAGCTCTTAGTTTAGCAAATTAGCTTGGTCTTAGTCATTTCACTTCAGGTACAACACTAGGCTTTGTCTTTTAACTTTCTGACTTATTTGCATTAAATATTTAACTATTTGTCCTATAATTCGAATAACCATTCTCGATTATTTTAATTATATTCTTATATTAGCATGATTTAATAGTATATAAATATTTACCTAAAATGTTAAGGTTGAATTTAAAGATAGTTAAACCTATAATGGTAACTTAATTTTGCCCTGATATATTTCTCTGCAATATTTGAGGTAACAGATTGGCTGTACAAGCGAAGTTTATCTTCGTAATATAAATTATAACCATGAAATAAATCGATCTGTTAGTTAATCCAAATTTTTAATGTTTTCCAAAGCATTTCTAATAATAAAAATTTGCGAAGCTTTTATGATTGAGTAGGACTAATTCTAATAAAGATAAGGGGAGCTAATAAATGAATGATCAAGAATACTTTGAACATTATATGAATTGCTTTGAAACAGTGTTTTCTTCAGTTACTGAAGATTGGGTTTATTTAAAAAATGCCGATTTTCAATACGTTTCAATGACGGATAATGTTATTGACCTTTTCGGTGCTAAGACACGAGAAGAAATAATAGGAAAAACACCTGCTGAAGTAGCCGTAGATCTTCGCCAAGCGGAAATGGAAGTTGCAGAACAGTTCATGAAGCAAGATATCCAAATTAAAAAAACCAGGAAAAGAGGAATTTATCTAGAAACATTATCTTATAAGGGCTCAGCTCGAATTTTCGTAATTTACAAATCACCAATAATTAATCCTGCAACCGATAATTTTATAGGTATTCGTGGGCAATTGACTAACCTTTTATCACCACATGTAATTAAAACTCTCTTTAAGATGCATGGAGCAAAAGGATTGCTTTTAGGTCAAAAAGGCAATCAAAATGCGCTTAAGGAATACCCGCTTACAAATATGCAGCATATGGTGCTATTCTTATGCCTAAATAATTATTCCTATTCAGAAATTGCGTTACTCATGAATGTATTCGGTCATGATATCACACCGATTAAAGTAAATGATTATTTGGAACAACTTAAATTGATCTTTCATGTACGAACTAAAACTCAATTGATTGAAAAAGCAATAGGGTTAAATTTCCATGCTTACCTACCTGGGGACTTATTTAATAAGTTAAGTTCGATTGATATTAGTAATGAGACAGCCGCTATCGTTTGCTGCAATTGCAAATTAAATATTTGTACAGAACACCAGCAAGAAGAAGCCAGCTAACTACGTTTAAACCGGCCTTATTGGCCGGTTTTTAATTTAAGGTTGTAGACTTAGCATTCTACGATTTGTATGGAATTTATCTTCAAATTCAGCAAACTTTCCTTCTGATATTGAAAAACGTATTTCTTGCATTAGTTCAAGATAATAATGAATATTATGAATTGTATTTAACCGCGAGCCTAGCATTTCTCCTATTTTAAATAGATGATGCAAATAGGCACGAGAAAAATTCTGGCAAGTATAGCAGCTGCAAGTTGCATCTAATGGTCTAATATCATCTTTATACTTGGCATTTTTTATTTTGACATCCCCAAATCTGGTAAAAAGCCAACCATTGCGTGCGTTTCGAGTAGGCATTACGCAATCAAACATATCAATGCCATTTTTAACACCAAACACTAAGTCTTCCGGGGTACCAACTCCCATCAAGTAATGTGGCTTATGCTTAGGTAACATATGTACCATTTCACCTAGCATCCGCTCCATCTCTTCTTTTGGTTCGCCAACGGATAAACCACCGATCGCAATACCATCAAAGCCAATTTGCATTAATTCGTCTAATGACTTCTGCCGCAAATCTGGATACATACCACCTTGTACAATCCCAAATAGTGCATTAGGATTATTATAACTATTAAAAGCATTTCGTGAGCGTTCAGCCCAGCGTAACGATAGCTCCATAGACACCGAAGCGGTATGATAATCAGCAGGATATGGTGTACACTCGTCAAAAATCATAGCAATATCCGAATTAAGTACAGTCTGGATTTCCATCGATTTTTCAGGGGATAAAAATAGTTTTGAACCATCAATCGGGTTCTGGAAATAAACCCCCTCTTCCTTGATTTTGCGGAGTTTACCAAGACTAAAAACTTGAAAACCGCCAGAATCAGTTAAAATTGGTTTATTCCAACCATTAAATTTATGCAGTCCACCAAATTTACTAATTATTTCCAAGCCTGGCCTTAACCATAAGTGGAAGGTATTACCCAATATTATCTGGGCTCTAGCTTGAAGTAGCTCATCTGGAGACATCGATTTTACAGCCCCATAAGTACCTACAGGCATAAAAATCGGCGTTTCAATAACACCATGGTTTAAATGCACGCGGCCAAGCCTGGCATTGCCGTCTTGTTTAAGTAATTCAAATTTAAGCATCTATAATTCCTGTTTATTTCGGTTCAAATATTTATAGTTTAGTTATCTAGCAAAAGCTAATTTTTATGATTTATTTTCTGATCTGAATTTTTGGCTATAGGTTAGTCCTGCTATTGCAATCAAAATTACGCAAATAGCAAGATATGTAGTTAAGGTAAAGCGCTGCCCAAATAAAAGATAGCCATAGGCAATGCCACTTAATGCAGCAACAGCGTTTACTAACGAATAATATACTGCTCCTACCATTTTTAGAATAATAAACAGCAAAACATAACCACAAGTTGATAAGATTATTTCAAGAATAATCAGTAATGACTTCATATCACCCAATTGGAGTTCATAGTAGCCATGATTGATAACAGCTAAAGGACTAATACACAAGGTAGATACCATCAGCATCCACAGCGCATAACCTAATATATTACCCTTACCAGGATGGAATTTAGAAATATATACAGCGCTAAAAGCATAGCTTAGAGGTATTAACAAAGCTATATATAGCCACTTTGCCCCTAAGCTGACGGTTAAACCGGATAGGCTTGGCAGAACAATCAGGGCAACTCCAGCTAAACCAACTATTACAAAAAAAGCCCGATTTAAGCGGAAGTTCTCTTCACGAAAAAGGACTGCCAAAACATAGGTAAATATTGGAGATATATTTGCTATTACAGTTAATAGCCCTGATTGCACATGGCGAGCGGCAAAATAGATGAGCAGATTTGGTAATACAATTCCAAAGATTGCGCATAATACTGAATATGTAACCTGAGAATGGTTAAGCCAAATATCGCGTCGGATTAGCTGAATAACTAATAGCAGTATAAAAGGGCCAAACGACTGCCAAAATGCGTAGCCAAGCGGACTTACTCCATGAGTCATACAATAGCCAGCAATAGCATAGCCACTGGCCCAGTCAATACCAAGAATAATCAATAATAAAAGTGCTAACATCAATACTTCTACTTAAGAGATATCGATAAAACTAGTTCGGGGGTAAAACCCGAACTAGCAGACAATGTTTTTAGTTGCAAGTTCTTATGAACATTTTACTAAAATTTGTTAAGATAATTTACCATGGCAATGTTTAAATTTTTGGCCACTTCCACATGGGCATGGTGAATTGCGGCTAACAGGTGCGTTACTAGCACTAGTTAATTGTTGATCTTGATATTCGTTATGCTCGATACGGATATTGTCCTCATCTACATCGTCAAAAAACTCTTCATTAGGTACATCATCCATTCCTTGAAGTTTAACAGTAAATAACACTTTGACGATGTCATTTTTGATACCATCTAGCATTTGTGAGAATAGATTAAACGACTCTTGTTTATATTCCTGTTTCGGGTCTTTCTGAGCATAGCCACGCAGCCCGATTCCCTGCCGTAGGTGCTCTAATTGAGTTAGATGTTCACGCCAATAATGATCTAAATGTTGTAATAATACACCTCGCTCAAAGCGAGTAATCTGAGCATTTGCTACACTTTGCGCGATTTTATCGAATTGGGCCAATAGTTCATCTCGCGTTACTTCAGTATCAGCAAAGCTGGTAAAGAGTACTTCACTCACTCCACCATTTTGAGTAATAAAGCCATCAAGAGCGGCTAAATTCCAGTTTTCTTTATTTTCAGGAATCATGGCATCTGCAAATTGCTTAATTTCAAGATTAATCCGTGATTTGAAATTATCCAATTTTAGGTTATATACCCCTAATGCATGCTCAATTAACTCTTCTTTGATTGCCCCTTCATCGATATTAGGATTAGCAGCAATTTTTGATTCAATCGCCCAATCAATATGGTATTCATCACGTAAAGATTTTTCTAGCCCTTTAACATCCCATGCATCTTCCATCGATTTTGGTGGGATGTAGCTATCAAAGACATCAGCGATTATCCCTTTGATCATATTTTGCGTCATAGGCGATAAGTCAGTTGCAGTTAAGACTTCATCTCGTTGGGCATAAATTACTTTACGCTGATCATTTGCTACATCATCATAGTCTAATAGTTGCTTACGAATATCAAAGTTGTGACCTTCTACTTTACGCTGAGCAGACTCGATTGAGCGTGATAGTAGGCGATGCTCAATTGCTTCACCCGGTTTCATTCCCAAACGCTGCATCATTCCGCGCATTCTATCGCCGCCAAAGATACGTAATAATGGATCATCTAATGAAAGATAGAAACGTGATGCCCCAGGATCGCCCTGGCGGCCAGAACGACCGCGTAACTGGTTATCTATTCGGCGTGACTCGTGGCGCTCGGTACCAACTATATATAGTCCCCCAGCTGCTAACACCTGTTTATTACGCTCTTGCCATGCATCCATAACCTGCTTAATCTTAGCTTCTTTGTCCACTTCGCTAAGTGAACTATTAGCTTTTATAGCTGCGACCTCTGGTTTAGGGTTTCCGCCAAGTATAATATCAGTACCTCGGCCAGCCATATTGGTTGCTACCGTGATATTGCCGGGATAACCTGCTTGGACAATAATATCGGCTTCTTTAGCATGCTGTTTGGCATTCAATACCGAATGCTTTAGTCCTGCTTTATTAAGAAGTGATGATAGTAATTCCGAATTTTCCACTGAAGTTGTACCGACTAAGGCCGGCTGCCCGCGCAAAGAACACTCTTTTAAATCTTCAATTATTGCCGCAAATTTGTCTCCGGCATTCATATAAATTTTATCATTGTAGTCTTTACGAACCATCGGCTTATTCGTAGGTATTACTACTGTCTCTAGACCATAAATTTGCTGAAACTCATATGCCTCAGTATCGGCAGTACCGGTCATTCCAGATAATTTCTTGTACATCCTGAAATAGTTCTGGAATGTTATTGAGGCAAGTGTCTGGTTTTCACGCTGGATTTCCACACCTTCCTTAGCTTCAACAGCCTGGTGTAAGCCATCAGACCAGCGGCGCCCAGCCATTAAACGTCCGGTAAACTCGTCAACAATTACAACTTCGCCATCCTGAACCACGTAATGTTGATCTTTAAAATATACATAGTGAGCACGCATTGCCGCAAGCAAATGGTGCATTAAACTAATATTATGGACATTATATAGACTATCACCGTCTTTAATTAAGCCCATTTGTAATAAGATCTGCTCTACTTTTATATGCCCGGCTTCAGATAAGATAATGTTATGATTTTTCTCATCAACCCAGAAGTCACCTTCATTACTGTCTTCTTCTTCCTGTTTTGCGAGCATTGGCGGAACTTTGTTTAGCATCACATAAAGTTCATGCGAGCCTTCAGCCGGTCCTGAAATGATTAACGGCGTTCTGGCTTCATCAATTAAAATAGAATCTACTTCGTCAACAACGGCAAATGCCAATGGCCGTTGTACTTTTTGGTTAGACTCAAATACCATGTTATCGCGTAGATAATCAAAACCGAATTCATTATTAGTACCATAGGTAATATCTGAAGCATAAGCTTGACGTTTTTCTTCAGGACTCATATCAGGGAGATTTACCCCAACCGTCAAACCCAAAAACTCAAATAATGGACGAACTGTTTCTGCATCACGTCTAGCTAAATAATCATTAACGGTTACTACATGGACGCCGGCACCACTAATAGCATTAAGATAGCTTGGCAATGTTGCAACCAATGTTTTACCTTCACCTGTTCGCATTTCGGCAATTTTATTGTCATTTAGAACCATACCGCCAATTAATTGGACATCAAAATGGCGCATATTTAATACGCGTTTACCTGCTTCACGGCAAACAGCAAATGCTTCAGGAAGTAATTGAGCCAAGCTTTCACCGCGAGTAAATCGCTCTTTAAATTCGGCAGTTTTTGCAGTTAATTCTAGGTCACTTAGCTTAATCAAGCTAGCTTCAAGTAAATTGATTTGATTTACAATACGGTAATATTGTTTTAATAATCTTTCGTTACGAGTTCCAAATATTTTATAAGCGATTTTTTTTAACATAGTATTTAGTCTTATCTTAGTAAATTTGTTTGCAACAATTTTGCCATAAAAGCTATTGATTTTACCACATTTTGAATAAAATTAATACCATTAATATGATAAACCTAATCGAATCTTATTCAGCTTGGCATAGAAAAAAATTGCAAACATCGCGGGCAATCATGATTGGATTACGGTGTAAGAAAAAATGGCCTCCTGAAGAATAGATAATTAGTTTTGAATCAGGAATTTCCCGTGCAAGTATCTGGCAAGCTTCTGGTGCGATTACCAAATCATTTCTAGCATGCAAAATCAAGGTTGGTACATTTATTTCATTCAAAGCTACTTGATCCATGCCAGGCCATGACACAACTGCATAATCCTGCAATTCTTTAGCTTCAAAATTAAAACGGTAATGATAGTCTTCTATATTTAGTGCAGCACTAGTAATATAATCTTTTAGTTCAGATCTAGGGGTAGCAGAAAAAAACATTCCGTATAGCTGCATTCTAAACTCATTTGGATGCAGTTTATCGCTATTTGCTAGCAGGTTTATAAATTCTTGACTGGTATAGCTTGCATGCGGTATGGTTCCTAACAACGCGACCCCACCAAGTAACCCCTTGTAATTCTTTAATATGGTCTGGGTTATTATACCCCCCATAGACCAACCAAATACTAATGGCTTTACCAACTTCTTAGCAGCGATAAAGTCAACAACATCGTCAGCCAAACCAAGCATGGAGTAATCATTATTGGAATTAGATTGGCCAATTAAACGATTATCTATTAAAAACACCGAAAAATGGCGGGCTAACTCATTAATAAAAAATCTATTCCAATGATAAAGAGTCCCGGAATAGCCTACTATCAGGATTAACGGCTGCCCTTGCCCTAGATTTACATAACCTACCTGCCCTTTGCGGGTTTCAATAATTTGATACTTCACTTTTTCAGTCACAGCATCCCCTTAATAAAAAAGTCTTGCATATGCAAGACCTTATTATACTATTTTGATTCGAAGACCTCTAAATAAGCTGCCATCGCTTTTTCTTTGCTCCAACCTTTGATTGCATTCCAGGCATTCCACTTGGCCCGTTCAACCATATTTAGGACCCCAGGACACTCCCCTTTCACATCGCCAACGGTTGCTTGCTTATAAAAAGCGTATAATTTTAGCTTCTGTGTGTTGTTAGGTTGAAAATCAATAGTTGCCTCACGTACAGCCTTTACCATGTCGTTAAACTTTTGTTCTAATTCTGTCATTTTACTCTCCAATTAATTACGCTTTTATTTTGCTAATTAGCATCTTAACTAAGGCTAATTAGCCCAGCTCGGATGTGCATTTTTAGGACCTAACTCATATGGGCCAAATTCATCAACTTGGATTACCTCATTAGTATATTTGGCTGCCAACTCCAATTTTTCAAGCTCTTCTTGGTTAATAATACCTTGTTCCATAGCTTTACGCGCATTTTTATATACACTTGCTTTGGGTAATTTCTTCTCTTTAATCGCGAGACTAATCTTAGCCTTAATTGGCATAGCGGCTAATACAGTTTGGAAGGTTTGTTCCATTCTGCCAACTAAATCCGTCATTGATTGGTCCAAATAAATCTCCGCTAAAAATCTTTGCCGTGTGGTGCTATTACTCAATAATGCCTGCGAAATTTTGCGATCAAGATAGTCGCTTGGCTCATGATATGGCAAACCATAAGGGAAAAGGACAAAGCGATAGATTTTGGCAAGCCAACGTACTGGATAATTTGCCAAGGTTTCAACCAAAGCATGTTGCGCTTGGAATAAACAATGTTCCACCGCCCATTTTACAAAAATCTCATCATCCGCTGGCTCACCTTGGTCTTTAAAATATTTTAAAGTAGCTGATGCCATATAAAGATAGCTCATTACATCTCCAAGCCGTGCGGATAAGCGCTCTTTAACTTTTAAACTTCCGCTTAACATAATCAAGATAGCATCGCTAATAAACGCTTCGGCTGATGATAAGCGGCTAATTTGTTTATAGTAATTATTGAATCTGGAAGCATAGCCGTGGGCAAATTTGCCACCGGTTATTGCATGAAATAATGCCCGGGCTTTATTTTGGGCTAAGTAGCCAAAGTGGCCAAATACTGCGCGGTCAAAGTCTTTTAGCCCATCTTCACGCATTAATGATTCATAAGTAGTGCGGATATAAGGATGGCAGCGCATTGCTCCTTGACCAAAAATCATCAAATTTCGTGTCATGATATTGGCGCCCTCAACAGTAATCGCAACAGGTACACTTTGATACATTCGCGCCAAGTAGTTATTGGGCCCCATTATAATGCCACGACCACCATGGATATCCATTGCCCAGTTAACTACTGTTCGGCCATTTTCAGTTAAATGATATTTGGATATGGCTGAGGCAACAGAGGGCCTGATACCACTATCTACCGCCGCGACTGTAAATTGCCGGGTAGCGTTCATCATATAAGTTAGCCCACCAATTTTGCCAAGCCCTTCTTGTACCCCTTCAAAGTTGCCAATCGGGACCTTAAACTGTTCACGTACCGCTGCATATGCTGAGGTAGTAATTGCAGCCAATAGTGAGTTGGCAGTACCGCAGGTCGGCAATGAAATAGCTCGACCAATAGAGAGGCATTCTACCAGCATCCGCCAGCCTTCACCGACCATTTCTTGGCCGCCAATTACCCAATCTATTGGAATAAAGCTATCTTTTATCCGAATCGTACCATTCATGAATGCTTGATCTAACGGCAATAACCGGTTTCCGATTTCTAAACCAGGATGATCATGCGGTAACAATGCACAAGTAATACCAGGCTTGCCAACTCCCCCAAGTAAACCATCCGGATCTTTTACTTGAAAGGCAAGCCCTACCAATGTTGCTATTGGCGCCAAAGTGATATAGCGTTTATCAACATTGGTTAAGCGAATCCCAAGCGTAACCTCACCGTTGTATTCCCCCATACATACCGTTCCTAGATCTGGGATTGAGGTAGCGTCCGAACCGGCTGTTGGCCCAGTTAAGGCAAAGCAGGGTATCTCACGGCCATCGGCTAAACGGGGAAGATAATATTCTTTTTGTTTGGTTGTACCATAATGGTGTAATAGTTCGCCTGGCCCAAGTGAATTAGGAACCATTACGGTTACTGCCGCTGAAGCACTTCTTGTAGCTACTTTTAAAACTATTTCCGAATGCGCTGCGGCTGAGAATCCTAGGCCACCATATTCTTTTTTAATAACTAAGCCAAAAAACTTTTTCTCACGCATGAAATTCCAGACATCAGCGGGCAAGTCTTTATCGTGATGAGTTATCTTCCAATCATCAATCATTGCACATAATTGATTAGTTTCTTCATTAAGAAATTTCTGCTCTTCTAAACTTAACTGGAATTTATGCAGATTATGCAATTTGTCATAGTCGGGTTTACCTTGAAATAGGTCTTTTTCCCACCATGAGTCTCCGGCGTTTAATGCTAATTGTTCTGTTTCAGAAATAGCAGGTAATACGGTTTTAGCTTTGGCATATATCGATTTCGAAATTAGCAAGCGCAGCGGAATTAGATTGCCAACTATAGCGACAACTAAGATTATAGCCGCAAAAAGGTAGTAAACAAATTCATTAATTTGAAAACCTACTTCAGGATGAGTTCCAATCAGATATGCTATCATTACCAGCGACCAAAGCCAAATTTTTGGCTTATGATAGATAATAATGGTATTTAGTACTAAAATACCAATTATAAATAGTGCAGTCATGATTACTCCTGAGAAAAATTAAAATTTACAGTAAAAAGACTAATCTTCTAAATTATTCCTCAACGTACAAATCAGTTAGTAAATGGCTATTGGGTACCATACTGTAGCTTGGCAAATCCAGCCCGGCTTCAATTATCAAATCTTCATCCAAGTGAAAGTTACCGGTATAATCTGCAGGTTTTTTTACTAAATAGTGAATGGCATCTGCCACTATTCGCGGATGGCGCGAATGGGCAATCGCCTTGTCGCCGCCCAAAAGGTTCTGCACCGCGGCAGTGGCAAGTAACGTTTTGGGCCAAACGGCATTTACTGCAATTTTATACTCTTTTAGCTCTTCAGCAAGCCCAATAACCAGCATAGCTGAACTATACTTAAAGATTGTGTAAGCGGTATGCCCATTAAACCATTTAGGATCTAGTAAAATTTTCGGCGCTAAATGTATTACGCGGGGCATTGCTGATTTTTGTAAATAGGGAAGAGCAAATTGCGTAGCAAACATGCTTGAGCGCACGATAACTTCATGCATTAAGTTGAACTTACTTGGCGTTATTTCAGCAATGTTAAGTAAATACAAGCTACTGGCGTTATTAACTAAAATATCAATTTTACCAAAACGGCTACCTGTTTCATCTATTGCATTTTTTAAATTAGCAAGATCGCGCACATCACAAGGGATTGCAAGTACATCATTAGCCCCATTAGCCATTATTTCGGCACGTGCAGTTGCTAAAGTGCCCGGCAATTTCGGGTGCGGTTCTACTGTCTTGCCAATAATAACAATATTTGCACCATCTTTGGCAAACCGTTTGGCTATTTCTAGGCCTACCCCACGAGTCCCGCCGGTTATAAATACGGTTAATTTACTCATCATTTACCCCTTTGCCTTAATTTTCAATTTTTCTAGAATAATTATGCCGTATGAGTACTTGCCAAGTATGTTGCAACAATTGCTTTTTTGTCGATCTTACCGACCAAGGTTTTCGGCAATTCTTTTACCACGGTTATTGTTTTTGGCATTTTATATTTTGTAAGACTTTTACGGCAGTAACGAATTATTTCTTCCTGGCTTAATAAATGTTCGCCATCAAACACTATAAAAGCATGAACCGCCTCGCTAGTGTCAGGGTCTGGATAGCCTACGACAGCCACCTCTTTAACTTCGGGCAGCTCATCGATTACTCGCTCTATTTCAGCCGGGTAGACATTAAACCCTGAAACAATAATCATCTCGGTTTGCCGGCCGCTAATAACCAATTGGCCCTTGTCATTTATATAGCCAATATCACCACTACAGAACCAACCATCGGAAGTCAGAGCTTTTTGCGTTTGTTCTGAATTACGCCAATACCCTTTCATTAATTGCGGACCACGGATATAAATTAAGCCATTTTCACCAACATTTAATGATTTTTGCCCGGTTTCCACATCACGGATATCAATTTCAGTTGATGGAACCGGATAGCCTACCGCTCCAGAAAACGGATCATCAAAATAACTCATCGATACACATGGCGATGTCTCAGTAAGTCCATAACAGTTGGTAGGATAGAGGCCGGTATGCTTGTACCAAGCATCAGCTACTGACTGCCGTGTCGCCATGCCACCACAAATACCATATCGATAATATTGATGTTTAACCGATGTAAATGGTTTATAGTCCAATAGCTTATTGTAAAGCGTGTCTAGCGAATTAAAAATGGTAAACGGAGTACGATTCATGGTTTTTACCAAATCTTTTATGTTCTTAGCATTTGGAATCATAACGTTTTCTGAACCATGAAAGAAGAAAGTGAATAAATTCGCGGTTAACGAAAATATGTGATATAACGGCAAAGCACTAATTACTACCTGTTGATCGATATTGGCGACTTGTGGCTCGATTACCGCAAATACCTGCTTAATATTAGCAACGATATTTCGATGCAGTAACATTGCTCCTTTGGGCCTCCCAGTTGTAGCACCTGTATATTGAATAAAAGCTATATCATCATGCGAAACTTCGGGATAACTGGTTAATTCTTGTGGGTTATTAAATAGATCAAACCATCTTTTCGGTTTATATTTGAGTTTCGGATTAACCCCGGCAATAAACCTAAGTACTAGACCAATTACCGTACGTTTAAACCACGGATAAGGGTCGGCAATTTTGCTATATACAATGTGCTCGACTCCATATCTGTTTTGCAAACCATTTAATTTGTCAGCAAACATATCCAAAGTAACTATAATTTTAGGCTCAGAGTCCTTTATGACATATTCTATTTCATTGGGAGTATACAATGGGTTGATATTAACAACTATGGATCCTAATGCCAGCACGGCAAAAACTGTTAATGGATACTGAATTGAGTTTGGTAGGATTATCGCTACCCTGTCACCATGTGAAACACCCAAATCAGCTAAACCCTGGGCAATTTTCAGCACCCGCCCACGCAATTGAGCGAAACTTAATGTTACATTGTGGCACGTTACCGCCCGATTAGTAGCATAGCTCTTACAAGCATATTCAAACATATCAACCAAGGTTGAGTCATCTTCGGTAATCTCTGCAGGAATTCCCGGCTTGTAGTTTTTTAACCAAATTTTTTCCATGATGGTGCTTCTTTATTTATATACTGATTTCTTATAACTACCTAAAAAGAGCTCCAGATTTGGATTATCTATTGCTCGTTAAAGATAGTTTCCTAGTTTATAATGCCTCAAATATTCCAGCGGCTCCCATCCCAGTACCTATACACATCGTTACCATTCCATATCTTTTACCAGTTCTTCTAAGCGCATAGAGTAATTTAGTAGTCAATACCGCACCAGTTGCACCTAGCGGGTGCCCAAGAGCAATTGCACCGCCATAAGGGTTAACTAGTTCAGGGTTTAGCTTTAAATCTCTTATAACAGCAAGGCTTTGCGCAGCAAAAGCTTCGTTTAATTCAATCCACTCAATCTGATCCTGGCGAAGACTAGCTAATTCTAGCGCTTTAGGGATAGCCTTAATCGGGCCAATTCCCATGATCTCGGCCGGAACACCAGCTACCGCATAAGCTATAAAGCGGCCAAGCGGCGTTAATTGATGTTTTTTTAAATAGTCTTCGCTCACTAATACCAGGCATGCAGCACCATCTGTCATTTGTGAACTATTCCCCGCAGTTACTGACCCTTTAGCAGCAAAGGCCGGCTTTAATTTGGCTAAACCTTCTAGCGTAGTATCAGCACGGATACCTTCATCGTCCTGTATAATTTTGACTTTATCAATTATTTTATTATTGCTTAGGTCAGGAATATGCTGGTTTAGCTCAATTGGTAATATCTCTTCAGAAAATAATCCTGATTGCTGTGCTTTAAGGGCCTTTTGATGACTTTCAACGGCAAAGCGATCTTGGTCCTCACGACTTATTTTCCAGTCATTAGCAACATTTTCTGCAGTTATCCCCATACCATAGGCAATCGCCACATTTTCATCACGCTCAAATACTTGCGGACTAACAGAAAAATCATTCCCGCCCATTGGGATCAGGCTCATTGACTCTATTCCGCCTGCAATGGCAACCTCTATCTCTCCAGCTTGGATCCGGTTGGCGGCAATTGCAATTGCATTTAATCCGGAACTACAGTAGCGGTTGATCGTTATACCCGGTACACAATCCGGAAGCCCGGCCAATAAACTGGCAACGCGTGCCACATTTAAGCCTTGTTCAGCCTCTGGAAAAGCGCAACCAATAACGACATCACCAATATCATGCGGATTTACTTTAGATTCGACAACTGTTGTTTTGATAACTTGCGCCAATAACTCATCCGGGCGGGTATTGGCAAAGCTGCCCTTTTTGGCTTTGGTTAACGGTGAACGTTTAGCTGCTACAATATATACTGCTTTCATCTCACAATCCTTACTAATTAATTTCTAAGTGGCTTACCATTTTCTAGCATGTACTGAATTCTGGCCGCTGTTTTTTCAGATAGCGCCAGTTCGGCAAACTTGGATTTTTCCAAGTTTAGCAGCCAATCTTCAGTGACTATGCTAGCTTTATCAAGCTCCCCGCCACACATAACATGAGCAATATTTTTAGCAATTAAATAATCATGGTCTGATATTTGTGCACCTTTATGCATATTCACTAATAAAGCATTAATAGTTGCTATACCCTGCTTGCCAAAAACCGTTACCTTTGGCTTAACCATTGGGCGATAACCGCTTAATGCCATATATTTTGCGCGCTCTTTCGCAACCATCAAAACTTCGCGTGAATTCATTACAATTGTATCCGATTCGCGCAAAAATCCCATTTCCTGAGCCTCGCGAGCCGAAGTAGCCACTTTAGCCATTGCTAAATTCTGGTAACGTTTAGTCAAATCTTGCCAAGGGTCTTGTGCCAATGATGCCCTAACAGCCATTTCAGTCGAGCCACCCCAACCCGGCAATAAACCAACCCCTGCTTCAACCAGGCCAATATAGGACTCTAAAGCAGCAACTACCGCATCGCAATGGAGCATTATTTCGCACCCGCCACCAAAAGTATAGCCTCTAACCCCCGCAACTACGGGAATTTTGCTATAACGGATCTTATTGGCAATAATACGATGCCCTTCACTGATAATTTCGTCAACTGCTTCTTGGCCATTCATCATAATTGCAAAACCAAACTCTTCCAGATTGGCGCCAACAGAAAAGATATCTTTCTCCTGCCAGATAACCATAGCCTGACATTTTTCTTCAGCAACTGTTATTGCTTCATCAATACCTTTAAGCACACTCATGCCAATTGCACACATTTTTGACTTAAAGCTCAAAATACCAATATTATCGCCAGTATGCCATAATCTAACGCCATCGTTCTCATATAAAATATGTTCGCTAACCCCTACACTTTCATTTAACAGTAAATCCGGGAACACTTGCCGTTTATATACTTCAGGTAGGACTAAATCAACCAGCTTGCCTTCCTTATAATTAAAATGTTTATTTTGCACATAAACACCTTCATCAAGGTCTGATACCCAACGAGGAAGTGGTAGGCTAGCTATGGTTTTACCCTGGGCGATATCCGCTTCTATCCATTTTGCAACTTGCTGCCAACCAGCCTGCTGCCAGATTTCAAAAGCGCCTTCTTTCCAGCCAAAGCCCCAGCGTAAAGCAAAATCCATGTCACTTGGGGTATCGGCAATTTCGCCCATTAATACCGCCATGTAATGAAATAAATCTCGGAAAGTTGCCCATAAAAATTGCGCTTCAGGAATATCTGAATCGTGCAGTGCTGCTAACTTTTCGGCCCAAGATCTTTTTTGTAAGATTGCTAAAACATCAGGATGTGCTTTTTTATTGGAAGGTCGGTATTCACCGCTTGCAGGATCGATTACCTTTATCCCATCACTATCCTTACGGTATATACCGGCTTTAGTTTTCTGGCCGAGCGCGCCAGCTTGAATCAATTTATTTAACCACTTAGGTACCTGGTAACTATGCTCAAAACCATCTTTGCATTTGTCAAGCATGGTATCTACAACATGAACGAATGTGTCAAGGCCAACTACATCAGCTGTTCTAAAGGTAGCTGATTTAGCCCGGCCAAGGTTTTTACCGGTTAATTGATCAACTACTTCAAATGGGATCTTGAATTCATCGGCATGGATCAAAATTGCCATCATTGAAAAAACACCAATCCGGTTGGCGACAAAGTTAGGAGTATCTTTGGCTTCTATTACGCTTTTGCCTAAATTGCTTACCAAAAATGTTTCTAAAGCAGGCATGATTTCATGATTAGTACCACGATGCGGAATAACCTCAACTAGCGGCATATAGCGTGGCGGATTAAAAAAATGAATTCCACAAAAGTTAGCGCGCAATTCATTAGGAAGATTATTTGCCAACTCCTCAATGCTAAGCCCCGATGTATTTGAGGCGACAATAGCATTGGAATGGACAAAGGGCGCAATTTTATGGAATAAATCGGCCTTCCAGTCTAATCGTTCGGCGATCGCTTCTATAATTAAATCGCATTCTCTTAATATTTCCAAATTATCTTCATAATTGGCAATCGAAATATAATCTAAGGCTTTTTTTGATGCTAGCGGGTTTGGATTTAGCTTCTCTAAGTTTGCCAAAGCTTTTTCGCCAATTGCATTGGCATTGCCTGTTGTTGACTTTAGATCAAATAACACGACTGGCACACAACCATTTGCAAAATGTGCACCAATTTGTGAACCCATTACTCCTGCCCCAAGAATCGCCACCTTACGGATATAAAAACTAGCTCCCATTCTATAACCTCCGAAATCACAACTTTACCAACTTGGTAAATCGTTATTTGTTTGGATTAATTTTAGCTGACTTAATAAATTAAAAACATCATGCAATGCAATAAATTAGCAATTCTTTTCAATTTATTCAAGCATAGCTAGACGGAAGAGGCCTAACAATGTTATCTAAAAACCCACAGTTTGGTTTATCGAAAGGAAGGTTATCGGTTGTTTTTGAAGATTTTAAAGAAGCCAAGACCCGTGGCTTCATTATTTGGTATTTTACTCTTAAAGCCTAGTTATTGAAATTAGTTTACATTTAGCGTTGGCTAAATCAGTAGGAACTTGGTAAGAAGTCAGTCTACTCAACTCCTTTATATTTCCTGCTTTTTCTAAATTTATAGCATCCCTCAAATACTTTATCAATTGTTCTAACCTGAATTCACTTAAAGCTTCTTGCCAAAATTTAGCAAAAAAAACAGAATAATTTAAACTAATAAACTCCAAATTACTACTACAAAAACGGTTTTTGTAGATATACAAAAGATCGTTATAACTTAGGTTATTAGATAAGTTATTGGTTAAAATATTTATATAATACTCAATAGGCTCCGCTTCTTTCTTAGCCGAAGCGAACCCGAGAAATAATGGCTTACCAATAAAATTGAATCCAGTACAGATCAAATGGTAACCGATGTAATCTGAACATGGATGCACTAGTTTTGCTTCAGGAATCATAATATAAATAATATCCCCAACTTTTAAATTTGCCAATTTATCTAAATTATCTTTACCAGCTAGACATTCTGCAATAAAATCTTTAAAAACTATTTTATTACCTAACAATTTCTGGCAGCACTCTAGGCTTAGGCTCAATTGACCATTACACTGAACCTTGATAGCGTCATTGAACTTTTCTAGCCCCATATCATCCAAAATAGCAAGTAAGATAGCTAAATCTTTGGCTAATCTGCAATCAAGCAATAACGGCTTATGATTGATTAAGCGGTTTAGCGCTGAACCTGGGTCATCCCCTGTATATAAATATGCATCAGCCAGCGAAGGCTGATAAATAAATCCGGTATCGGCTTGAATCTGTCTAATATACTGAGCTCGATCATATTCAGGAAAATTTTCTGCATAGTCTGATTCATATTGAATATGTTCAGCCTCAGTGAAGAAATTTAAGTATTTAGTTACTAAAGTTGGAAGATCATCATATTGCCTTGAATTAGATACTTGAACTAATGCGGTATTACTAATTTGCGAAATATTTCTTGATGCTAGCGAAGGAATGCTCATACTACATACTCTTTATAATGATTAAATTTTAGATGCCCGAATTTTGCGGCCAGACTAGTTGATACTTATTAGCCTAATATTGCGAATATAAGACTGTGTATTTAATTTCTCAATACCGGTCACTTTTACCAAATGAATTATAAAATGCATGTTTCTTGTAATTGATTTATTATGAGGGAGACTTGATTTATAACTCAATATTCCAAATATAAGACTTTGTAATTATTCATTGGCTATTTGTTGAAAACTCGCGAGACTCAAACAGTTCAACAAATAACGCCAATTCATAAACAAAGTCTAATATTCTCCATAATTCGTTA